>NPIE01005559.1_pt1 | contig 110285 bp, 86 predicted proteins | sample 8637661 | NCBI WGS metagenome assembly NPIE01 (sample SAMN07420842, study PRJNA396082) | bioreactor metagenome | isolation source: sample BA12 brine-fed electro-methanogenic bioreactor BA | place: Japan: Kochi | collected 2016-12-09
GTCGAATTCGCAGGCCTGTCCGATGACGATCGGACCGGACCCGATGATCAGGACTTTCTTGATGTCGGTGCGCTTTGGCATTGGGTTCTTCTCCTGTATAAGACAGATCTCGATCGGAGACCGCTGGGTGTCGAACAGGTCGGGCGGGATTAGAGCACATGGCGCGCGGAATGTCAAACGGCAAAGCGCAGAAGGTGCGGAGAAGGGGGCCGATGGCGTATGGGGACGCGCGTCAGGGGGCTGGTGGGGGGCCATAGAGGTGCCGGCCCTTTCGGGCGGCTTCGAGGGCTCGGCGGGTGTCCTGGGGGACGCCGGGATCGCCCTGGGCTTTCATCCAGCGGTCGAGTTCGGTGCTGAGGCGCGATTTGACCTCGGCGAGTTTCTCGTCTTCGGCGAGGTTGGTCATTTCGTAGGGGTCCTCGGCGCTGTCGTACAGCTCTTCGGCAGGGCGGTGCATGTAACGTTTGACGAGGTCGTAGGTGTGCCGGTTGCGCGAGGCTTCGCGGAGCCAGGTCGCCCAGTAGGGATTGTTCAGTTCACCGGTGCCGGTCCAGCCCATAAGGTGCTGCTCGATGTAGATCTCGTCGGGACGGAGGTTGCGGATGTAGCGGTAGCGACCGTCGGTGACGGTGCGGATTGGGTAGGGCGGGCCCTCGGGGATGTTGTTGTGCATGCCATAGACGACGGTGCGATGCTCGGATTCGTTGCCCAACAGGACGGGCAGGAAGCTGGTGCCGTCGTAGTCGTGGTGGGAGGCGGCGGCGCCGGCGACCTCGACCAGGGTGGGCAGGACGTCGGCGTACTGGACCATGGCGGCGGTGCGTTGGCCCGGGGTGATGCGGCCCGGCCAGCGGGCGATCAGGGCGGTGTGCAGGCCGGCGTCGTAGTTGGTCCATTTGCAGCCGGGGAATTGGCAGCCCTGCTCGGAGGAGAAGAGGACGAGGGTGTCGTCGGCCTGGCCGGTTTCCTGGAGCGCGCGGAGGATGTCACCGACCTGGGCGTCCATGTAGGTGATTTCGGCGAGGTAGCGGGCAAAGTCCTGGCGGGTGCGGGGCGTATCGGCGATATTGGGCGGCAGATCGATGCGGTCGGACGGGTATTTGGAGGCATCGCCCATGACCCAGGGCACGTGCGGTTCGACGAGGGCGACGACGAGGCAGAAGGGCTGGTCGGCGTCGCGCGTCATGAAGCGGTGGATGGGGTCGGTTTCGTGCGGACGGGTGGGGTCGCGGACGCAGCTGGGATCGAAACCCGCAATCGACTCGAAGGGGAAGACGTCGGGAGGTCCGACGTGGACCTTGCCGGCGAGGCCGACGCGATAGCCGAGGGAGCGGAGGTGGTGGGGCAGGCTGGTGACGTTCGGGCGGCTGGCGGAATGGTTCCAGGCGCATCCGTTGCGCATGGGGAAGAGGCCGGTGTAGAGTTCGGTGCGGCAGGGCTGGCACATGGCGGAGGTGACGTAGGCGCGGTCGAAGACCAGGCCTTCGGAGGCGAGGCGATCGAGGTGGGGCGTGACGGCGTTGCGTCCGCCATAGACGGGCAGGTCACGATGGGTGCAATCGTCGGCGAGGATCAGCAGGAAGTTGGGGCGGCGGCGGGCGGGTAGGTCGGCGCGTGCGAATGCGGGGGCGGCGAGTACAGAGGCTGCGGCGTATCCGGCGTGCTTGAGGAACGTGCGTCTGGAGAGCATTTGTCGGTCCTTGTGCCAGAGGTTGTGCTTGGGCCCAGCGGACCATTTCGATACCCGCCTATCTTCCGGGGCCACCGGCGTCCGACAAGATCGTGGCAGGCTGGGCGTACAGAACCGTAAGGGCTCTACTGCCATGACGCGAGGTAGCGTCTTGCGACGCCACTACGAGCGTGGTCGCGACGAGCCCTGCGACCGATCGCGCTGCGATGGATCCGTTGGCCTGCATTGTACCGGCGGAGGCGGCAGGGGCAAGGGTGGATTCGGTTGCATCATGACTGTACTTGCGCTCGGGGGCGGAAGGACATTCGTGCTTCTACGGTGTGGGCAGGGGAGCAGCGCGGAAACGGTGGTGCCTCCGATTGGGGTTTGCCGGTGGGGGTGGAGCGGGGTATAGTGGTGAGACGTTTCGTGAAACCTGGATTGGGAGAATGGACATGCAACCGACGCATGGGAGCTATCTGCATCCGGACGTGGTGATGCCGACGTTTCTGATTACGGCGGCGGTGTTCGTGGTGGTGAGTTTGCTGATCGTGCTGGCGGTGCGGTCGGTGCCGAGCAAGTTGATCCTGCTGGGGATGCTATCGATGGTGGCGGGGATCTGCTTTACGGCGATTCATCCGCGGGTAGCGATGCCGGCGCTGGTGCTGGTGATCCTGGCAGCGATCCTTGTGCTGGCGGGGCTGCTGTGCGTGTTCATTTCGTTCCTGGTGCAGTCGTTCGGGGCGAAGGGGAGGGAGGGGGAGACGAAGTCGTAGCGGTGCAGGTGGTGGCAGGGATCTGTCTGTCGGGAGACGCGGGGGGTCCTTCGATATGCTCGGGAGAGGTTCTTGGGCGGGCTGAGGGCAAGCTCTTCGCTGCGCTGGCGACGAGAGGGAGGGGGGGGAGGGGGCCGTCTTTTCCTGGGCGGAGGTCCTTCGCTGGCGCTCAGGATGACAGGGCGACGGGGGTTCAGGGGGTCATGAGGCCGGCGAGGGCGGCGTTGCGGACGAGGTCGACGATGTGTCGGGCGCCGAGCTTGGTCATGATATTGGCGCGGTGGACCTCGACGGTTCGTCGGGAGCGGTGGAGTTCGGCGGCGATTTCCCCGTTGGTCAGGCCCTCTAGGACGAGATGAAGGACGGACTGTTCGGCTTCGGTGAGGGGCTTGGAGGGCGCGCGGTGATCGATGCAGCGCAGGGCGCGGTGGACGGCGGCGAGAAGTCGTGCCTCGGCGGGCGGGCGCTCCATACAATCGGTGGCGCCGGCCTTCATGGCGGCGACGGCGATGTCGACGCGTCCGGGCTCGACCAACATGATGATCGGAAGCCAGGGAGCGATGTGGCGGACGCTGGTCAGCAGTTCGAGTCCCTCGGTAGCGGGATCGGGGACGTTGCTGACCAGCAGTTGGCAACCTCTCTGCTGGATGGAGCGCAGACAGGCCTGGGTATCGGCGAAATAGGCGACGGGGGCGCCGGTCCGATCGAGGGTGGCCTGAACGGCATCTGTGCTGGTCAGATCGCCGTTGGCGTAAAAGATGTGATGACGTCCATGGTTCATCTTAGAGCCCCACTTTCTGGCAGGATGGTGGTGAAGCCCGATCGGGGCGGCCTGCCTTGGCGCGTGCTCGATAGTTCAGTCAAAGAGGAATGTGCTTGTCTCTCTACCCACTCCTGTTCCGTTGGTCCTGGCCGGAGCCAAGTCCGTGTTCCGCACGATCCGCCCACGGCGGATAACGTCAACGCAAATGGATGGTAGTGGAGCGTTACAGGAGTCACCATTAGGAAATTCCTTAAAATGGGAGTAGGGCTTTTGCCTACGTGTCACTACGCGCTTTTGCGGGGAGAGAGGGCTTGTTCGCGGGGGCGGGAAAGGGTAGAGTCTGAGGTGGCCTCGGGCCAGCGTGGTCGGGGGCGGTCGCATCTGCCGATGGGGAAAGGAGATGCATGCCATGCAGCGATGGGTGGTCGTGGTTTCGATCCCGGCTGGGTCCATAGGGGGTCCACTGCGGGCGATCTGCAAGTTTGGCTATGGGATTTCTCTGGGTAATCGCCGGTCCGGCGGGCGACGGGCCATCGGTTCGTCGGTTTTCGGGGCGGACATGAAAGGAGAAGGACTATGAAGCGTGCGATGGTGGTGTTGTTCGTGGTGGCGTGTGTGACGGGGGTGTCGGCGGCGGAAGAGGGCTCGGTCGAGACGCTGCGGCTGAAGGATTATCGTCCTCGTTCGGTGTACAAGGTTCCGGCGACGGAGGTGGAGCAGGCGCGGTATGCGGCGATCGACATGCACGCGCACGCGTACGCGAAGACGCCGGAGCAGGTGGATCGCTGGGTGCGGGTGATGGACGCGCACGGGATCGCCAAGGCGATCGTGCTGACGATGGCGACGGGCAAGGAGTTCGACGAGCTGTGTGCGCTGTACTCCAAGTATCCGGACCGGTTCGAGCTGTGGTGCGGATTCGATTATACCGGATACGATAAGCCCGGTTTCGGGCCGGCGGCAGTGAAGGAGCTTCAGCGCTGCTACGAGAAGGGCGCGCGAGGCGTGGGCGAGTTGGGCGACAAGGGCAAAGGGATGTTCTACTGCCGGCCGACGAAGGCGTGGGGGATGCACCTGGACGACGCACGGATGGACCCGCTGCTGGCCAAATGCGCCGAGCTGAAGATGCCGGTCAACATCCACGTGGCGGACCCGTACTGGATGTACGAGCCGATGGACGCGACGAACGACGGTTTGATGAACGCGTACAAGTGGCGTCTGGACAATCAGCCGGACATCGTGGGACACGCGGGGATGATCGATATCCTCGAGCGGGCGGTGAAGCGGCATCCGCAGACGACGTTCGTGGTGTGCCACTTCGCGAATTGTTCGCACGATTTGAATCGGCTGGGCGCGTTGTTCGATGCGTGTCCGAATCTGTATGCGGATATCTCGGCGCGGTATGCGGAGACGGCGGCGATCCCGCGCTTCACGGCGGCGTTCTATGAGAAATACCAGGACCGGCTCGTGTACGGGACGGACATGTCGTTCAGTCCCGAGACGTACAAGATGACGTTTCGCATTCTGGAATCGGCGGACGAACACTTCTACGATTGGCGGCATTTCAGCTATCATTGGCCTTTGTATGGCTTGGCGCTGAGCGATCCGGTGCTGGAGAAGGTGTACCGGGGCAATGCGTTGAAGATCCTGAACCAGTAGATGGTACGGGGCGGGCAGCGCCTCTTTAAGGAATGAGCTCGTGACGGGAGCAGGCAAGCGGGTGGTGGGTCCAGGGTGGTTCCTGGCAGTGGTGCTGATGACGGCGGGGGTGGGCTGGGGCGATTGGCCGCAATTCCGTGGGCCTTCGGGCGACGGTCTGGCGATGGCGCCTGGCAGCGGGGCGCGGTTGGGGGCGCCGGTGCGTTGGAGCGAGACGGAGAACGTCGTGTGGAAGACAGCGATTCCGCACGTCGGCTGGTCGAGTCCGGCGGTGCTCGACGGGCAGGTGTGGCTGACGACGGCGACGGAAGAGGGGCACGATTTCTTCGCGATCTGCGTCGATGCGGAATCGGGCGAGATCCGATTCAACGAGCGGGTCTTTCACGCGGAGGACCCTGAGCCTCTGGGCAATCCGCTGAACGGGTATGCGTCGCCTACGCCGGTCGTCGAACGGGGGCGGGTGTACGTGCACTTCGGCAGCTATGGTACGGCGTGTATCGACACGGCGACATTCGAGGTGTTGTGGAAGCGGGAGGACCTGCGGTGTCGACACTATCGGGGGCCAGGGTCGTCGCCGATCTTGTTCGAGGATCTGCTGATCCTGACGATGGACGGGGTGGACGTGCAGTATCTGGTGGCGATGGAGAAGGCGACGGGGCGGACGGTATGGAAGACGGATCGGACGGCGGAGTGGAACGACCTGGACGCCGACGGGAAGCCGCGTGACGAGGGCGATCTGCGGAAGGCGTATTCGACGCCCTTGATCGTGGAGGCGGGCGGCAGAAGGCAGATGCTGAGCGTGGGGGCCAAGGCGCTGTATGGCTACGACCCGGCGACGGGGCGCGAGTTGTGGAAGGTGCAGACGCCTGCGTTTTCGGGGGCGGCGGGACCGGTGTATGGGGATGGGATCGCGTATATGATCAGCGGGTTCGGGCGGACGGAGCTGATGGCGATTCGCGTCGATGGGAGCGGGGACGTGACGGACAGTCACGTGCTGTGGAAGACGGCGCGGACGGTGCCGAGGACGCCTTCGCCCGTCTTGATCGGGGACCTGCTCTTTACGATCAACGATACCGGGATCGTGGTGTGCCTGGATCGCGCCACGGGCGAGCAGATCTGGAAGGACCGCATTCGGGGCGACCATGCGGCGTCGCTGTTGTATGCCGACGGGAATATCTACAGCTTCAACCAGGACGGCAGCTCGACCGTATTCAAGGCGGCGCGGCGGTTCGAGGTCGTCGCGACGAATACGCTCGAGACCGGTTGCATGGCGACGCCCGCTTTCGACGGCGACGCGCTGCTGATCCGCACGAAGACGCACCTGTACCGGATCCAGGCGAAGCCTGGGAATTGATGATTGATTGTTGATTATTGGGGTGGATTGGGGGGCGGGGTTATAGAATGGGAGTGCCGGTGCGGAATCGCTGGTGGCGGCGGTGGGTCTGCTCTATACGGTGACGGTCGGGTGGGGGAACTATCGGAGACTTATCAGTCTGCGGACGCGGGTGAGGGTGGCGATGACGGGCGGGCAGGGGCAGTTGCAGGCGTGGGCGGTGGAGGTTCTGGCGAGGCCTCGCGAGCAGATGGAGGAGGATGGCTCGGGGTGGGTGGTGCCGCGCGAGCAGTGGTCGCAGCAGGTGCGGCAGCTCGGAGCGCACGTTCGCATCGATCCGCTTTTCAAGGATGAGAGGGAGGGGGTGTGCCTGGGGTATGGGGGTGGGTTCTTCCATTGGTATATCGTGGTGGGACTGGCGGGGTCGGTACCCGATCCGAACGACGAGAAGGAACATCCCTCGGATGTCTGGTATCGGTGGGGGGACGGGGTTTATGGGTGGTTTCCGGAGAACTGAGCGGGGGGAGTTTCGGATGCGGGCCTTTCTGTTCGGTGCGGAGGTCCTTCGCTGGCGCTCAGGATGACAGGGGGCGAGAGGGGTGGCTTGTTCGGGGGAGAGTTGGTTCGGCGGTGTCAGGGCACGCTCTTCGGTGGCGGTCGGGATGACAATTTGCGGGGGGGTGGGGGGGGGGTGATGATGGAGGGCGGTGGTGCGTCTGTGGGAATGGGGGGGCGCAGCTTGGGAAGGACGACAAGATGATCTTGTTCAGTGCGATTGCGTTCGTGGGGTTCTGGTACCTGGTGGCGAGGCTGTGGTTCTTCGACGGGGCGAAGATCCCGCTGGTGTTCATCGGGTTGTGGGTGGCGGGTTTCGCAGCGGTGGCGACGTGGCGATTGGGAGGGCATATCTTTCTGGGGATCGAGGCGGTGCTGGGGTTGGGGCTGATCGTGATCTGTGCGTTTCGCGAACCATTGTGAGGGAGGGGTTTACGGTTTTCGATTCAGGATTTATGATTTTCAATTGATGACTGGGGCGGGGTGGGGGGCTATGCTGGGGGGGCGTGGTCGGGTTCGATGGTGTGACATGGAAGGGATGGAATATGGCGGAAGTTCGCCAGCAGTGGCACAGCAGGACGTCGTTCATCATGGCGGCGGTGGGATCGGCGGTGGGGCTGGGCAACGTCTGGCGGTTTCCGTACGTGGCGTACAGCAGCGGAGGCGGGGCGTTTCTGATTCCGTACTTTGTGGCGCTGTTTACGGCGGGGATTCCGATGCTGATCCTGGAGATGGGTCTGGGTCAGCGGATGCAGCGCGGGGCGCCGCTGGCGTTCGGGACGATCCGGCGGCCTCTGCAATGGTTCGGCTGGTGGGCGGCGGGGCTCAGCGCGGGGATCGTGATCTACTACGTGACGATCCTGGCGTGGTCGTGGGTGTATCTGTGGCATTCGGTGGGCCTGGGGTGGGGCGGGCAGCCGGAAGCGTTCTTCTTTGACGAGGTGCTAAGGCGTTCGGCGGGACCCGGGCAGGTGGGCTGGCCTGTTCCGTCGCTGGTGGTGGGGATGGGACTGACCTGGCTGGTGATTTACCTGATCCTGCGCAAGGGGGTGCGGAGCGTCAGTAAGGTGGTGATGGTCACGGTGCCGCTGCCGATCGTGCTGCTGGCGGTTCTGCTGGTGCGTGGGCTGACGCTGCCGGGGGCGATGGACGGGATCCGCTACTACCTGACGCCGGACTTCAGCAAGCTGACGGACGTGAATATCTGGCTGCGGGCGTACGGGCAGATCTTCTTTTCGCTGAGCCTCGCTTCCGGCGTGATGATCGGGTACGGATCGTACCTGGGCAAGAAGGCGGAGATCACCAACAGTGCGTTGATCACGGGGCTGGCGAATTGCGGCACGAGCTTCTTTGCGGGGTTCGTGGTGTTTTCGATGCTGGGGTACCTGGCGAAGATCCAGGGGCTGCCGGTGCCGGAGGTGACGACGAGCGGGACGGGGCTGGCGTTCGTGGCGTTTCCGACGGCGATCAGCCAGTTGCCGGCGCTGAATGCGGCGTTCGGGGTGATTTTCTTTCTGACGCTTCTGACGCTGGGGGTCGATTCGGCGTTCGCGTTGCAGGAGGCGTTCACGACGGGATTCCACGACAAGTGGCAGATTCCGCACGAGAAGCTGGCGCGGTATTTCGTGCTGGCGGCGTTTCCGCTGTCGCTGGTGTTCGTGACGCGGGGCGGGTTCTACTGGTTCGATATCGTGGACAAGTGGGTTTGCGATTTCGGGCTGGTGATCTCGGGGCTGATTCAGTGCGTGGTGGTCGGGTTCGTGTATCCGGTGCGCGAGTTCCGGGATTATTTGAACGGCACGTCGGAGGTTCGGCTGGGGGTGTGGTGGATCTGGATGCTGCGGTATGTGACGCCGGGGGTGCTGCTGGTGATTCTGGTGGGGAACCTGATCCGAGAGGTGACTGCGGGCTACGAGGACTATCCACGGTGGGCGACGTTGCTGGGGGGCTGGGGGAGCGTATTGTTCTGGGCGGTGCTGGCGTATGTGTTGTGGAAACGTCCGGCGAAGGCGGAGCGCGTGTAAGGGAGGTGACGGATGCCGGTTTCGGCGTGGATCATGTTGGTGTTCGGGTGTGTGATTCTTTATGGTGGATTAGGTTGGTGCATTGCCATTGCGGTTCGCAAACGAGCCAAATCGTCCACCGGATCGGGTAGGCAGGAACACGGAATCGCAGATGGAAAGGAGGCTTGATCGATGAGCGGAAGAATCACTGTCACAAGGGTACTGGCTTTTTGCGTGCTGCTTGTCCCTCCGTGTATGGCTTCTTATTATGAGCAGTACGAATTGCACAGCCCGGATGGGACGGTGACGGTTCGTGTGGAGGTGGCCGAGGAGGTGGCGTTCACGGTGCTCGTCGAGGACAAGCCGGTCGTCGAGGTCACGAGCCTGGCGCTGACGATTGCCGACGACGCCGTTCTGGGGGCGAACGCTCACGTCACGGGCATCCATCGCGACATTGTTTCGCGCAAGGTACATCCGCCGATTCGCGAGAAATGCGCGGCGATCAACGAGCGGTACAACGAGCTGACGCTGGTCTTCGAGGAGGATTTTGCACTGACGTTCCGGGCGTACGACAACGGGGTGGCGTACCGGTTTTCGACGTCGCTGGCGGGGGAGGTAGTGGTGGACGCAGAATATGGGCGATTTGCCTTCGGCGAGGGGGCTTCGATCATCACGCAGAAGGAGAAGGGATTTCGTTCGAGCTATGAGGAACCTTATTCGACGGGGGCGATCGACGAGTTGACCTCGGAGGATCTGTGCTGTCTTCCGGCACTGGTGATCCCGGCGCGGGGCCCGAAGGTGCTGGTCACGGAGTCGGATCTGCGGGACTATCCGGGGCTGTGGCTGCGGGGCACGGGCGGGGACGCGCTGGAGGCGGCATTTGCGGGGTATCCGCTGGAGACGTCGTATGAGGGCAGTCCGTACGAGCACGGGCGGGTGACGAAGCACGCGGACTACATCGCGCGGACGCAGGGGACGCGGGACTATCCGTGGCGCATTCTGGCGGTGGCGCGGGAGGACGGGGATCTGATCACGAATCAACTAGTGTACCTGCTGGCGTCGCCCTTGGAGCTGGAGGACGTTTCGTGGATCAAGCCCGGGGTGGTGACGTTCGACTGGTGGGGTCGGCGGAACATTTATGGCGTGGACTTCAAGGCGGGAATCAACACGGAGACGGCGAAGTACTTCATCGATTTTGCGTCGGCGTTCGGCTTCGAGTATTTCCTGTTCGACGATGGATGGGCGGACGATGCGGACCTGTTCAAGGTGACGGAAGGCCTGGACATGGAGGCGGTGTGCGCGTACGGGAAGGAGAAGGGGGTGGGGATCCTGCTGTGGGTGATCTGGGCGACGCTGGACCGGCAGTGCGAGCGGGCGCTGGATCAGTTTGCCGAGTGGGGGATCGAGGGGATCAAGATCGACTTCATGAATCGCGACGATCAGAAGATGGTGGCGTTCTACCGTCGGATTGCCCAGGAGGCGGCGAAGCGGAAGATGGTGATCGACTTTCACGGCGCGTACAAGCCGACGGGGCTGCGGCGGGCGTATCCGAACGTGCTGACGCGGGAGGGGCTGATCGAGGTGGAGCAGAACGGCTGGAGCGATCGGGCGAATCCGGAGCATCACGCGCTGCTGCCGTTCATTCGGATGGTGGCGGGGCCGATGGATTACATTCCGGGGACGATGAACAACGCGCAGAAGCATAACTTCCGTCCGGTGGGGGATCGGCCGATGGGGCTGGGGACGCGGGCGCACGATCTGGCGCTGTTCGTGATTCTGGAGAGCCCGATGCAGATGCTGCCCGATGCGCCGTCGGATTACTACCGCGAGCGGGAGTGCACGGAGTTCATCGCGCGGATGCCGGTGGAGTGGGACGAGACGCGGGTGCTGGAGGCGAAGGTGGGCGACTACGTGGCACTGGCGCGGCGGCGGGGCGAGGCGTGGTTCGTCGGTGCGATCACGGACTGGGAGGCGCGGACGTTTGCGTTGACGCTGGATTTCCTCGAGGGCGGGACGTATGAGATGGAGCTGATCCGCGACGGGGCGAATGCGGCGACGCGGGCGATCGACTACAAGAAGGAGACGCGGGAAGTGACGGCGGGGCAGACGATCCAGATCGACCTGGCTCCGGGCGGCGGTTGGGTGGCGCGGATTTACAGGGGCAAGGCGCAGTAACGGGAATGACACGCGTGGGTCGAGGGCCTACGATACAGATCAAGGACAATGCTGATGAATGGACTTTCGAAGTGGCTGGTGGTGCTGGCTTGCGTGGCGTGGAGTGCAGGGCACGCGGCGGGGGCGGTGATTCGCGATCTGGCGTACAAGAGCGGCGACGAGTTGAGTGCGTATGAGATCGAGCGGTGCCGGCTCGATTTGTACCTGCCGGAGGGGGTGGAGGATTTTGCGACGCTGGTGTGGTTTCATGGCGGGGGTCTGAAGGAGGGCAGCAAGGCAGACCCGATGACGGTAGGGATCGCGAAGTGGTTTGCCGAGCACGGGGTAGCGGTGGCGCTGCCGAACTATCGGCTTTCGCCCAAGGCGACGTATCCGAGCTATGTGGAGGATGCGGCGGCGAGCGTCGCGTGGGTGCGGCGGAACGTCGTGTCGCACGGGGGCGATGCGGAGAAGGTGTTCGTTTCGGGGCACTCGGCGGGTGGGTACCTGACCGCGATGGTGGGGCTGGACGGTCGCTGGCTCGGGCGGTATGGGCTGGACGCGAAGGCGGTGGCGGGGCTGATCCCGGTGAGCGGGCAGATGGTGACGCATTCGACGGTTCGCGAAGAGCGAGGGACTGCGAGTACGCGGGTGATCGTGGACGAGGCGGCGCCGTTGTATCACATGAGCGCCGAGACGCCGGCGACCGTGTGCATCTGCGGCGGCGAGGACCTTCCCGCTCGGGCGGAGGAGAACCGGCTGTTTGCAGCGGCGATGAAGGCGGCGGGTCATTCGGACGTCCATTACCTGGAAGTGCCCGGCCGCGATCATGGGACGATCGTGAGCGAGATTCCCGAACGCGGGGATGTGGTGGCGGGTGCGATTCTGAGCTTCATCCGGACGGGGCGGCTGCCGGCGGTATATTTTGTCGATGACGCAGCGGGCGACGACGAGCGCGACGGGCGGAGCGCGGAGACGGCGTGGCGGTCGCTGGATAAGGTGAACGGCGCACACCTCGAGCCTGGCGACACGGTGCTCTTCGAGCGGGGTGGGCAGTGGCGCGGGCAGCTTCGGCCTGGGAGCGGCGCGGCGGGGCTTCCGATTACGTACGGCGCGTACGGGGTGGGGGAGAAGCCCAGGCTGCTGGGGTCGGCAGCGATGGATAGAGCGTCGGACTGGCGGCGGGTGGCGGACGGCGTTTGGGCGACGACGGATTCGGCGGGCGTGCTGTCGGTGGACGTGGGGAATATCATCTTCGATCACGGGGTAGCGGTGGGCGTCAAGAAATGGAGCGGGGACGAACTGCGGGAGGAGGGGGACTACTTCTACGATGCGGACAGGCAGCGGGTGCTGCTGCGGTGCGACGGGCACCCAGGGGATCGGTATCGCAGTATCGAGCTGACGCTGAGAAGGCATATCATCGATCAGAGCGGGCGGAGGCACGCGGTCTATCAGGACCTGGACCTACGGTATGGGGCGGCGCACGGCATCGGCGGGTCGGGGGTGCGTGACATCGTGGTGCGGCGCTGCGATCTGTCGTATATTGGGGGCGGGCATCAACTGACGCGGGAGGACGGCAGGCCCGTGCGGTACGGCAACGGCGTGGAGTTCTGGTCGAGTGCGAGCGACTGCCTGGTCGAGGGCTGCCGGCTGTGGGAGATCTACGACGCGGCGCTGACCAACCAAGGCAGCGGGACGAACGTGCAGGAGAATATCGTCTATCGGCATAACGTGATCTGGAATTGCGAGTATTCGTTTGAGTACTGGAACCGGGACGAGTCGAGCGTCACGTGCGATATCCGTTTCGAGCACAACACGTGTGTGGACGCGGGGTTTGGCTGGGGACATGGGCAGCGGCCCGATCGGAACGGGCGGCACCTGATGTTTTACGACAACACCGCGAAGACCCGCGATGTGGTCGTGCGGTACAACATTTTCTGCAACTCGACGGAGAGCGCTCTGCGGCTGCACGGGCGCGACTGGACGAGCGGGTTGGTCCTGGACTGCAACTGCTGGTTTGAAGCGGAGGGGCCACTGCTGCTGTGGGGGCGGGAATCGGTTGGAGCGGAGGGGTTTGCCGAGCACCAGCGGGCGCTGGGGTTCTCGGCGCATGCGCTCGTGGTCGATCCGGAGTTCGTCGATGCGGAGGCGAGGGATTATCGCCTGAGGCCCGACAGCCCCGCGCGGGGGCTTGCCGACGATGGGGTCCCGGTCGGGGCGCTGCCCTGGGCGGGTGGATAGAAGCCCTAATCGAACTCGATCTCGAACTCACAGCGATCGGCGCCCTGGAGGATCGACTGCTTGAGTTTCACTTTGACCGGCTTGCCGAGCGCGGCTTCGAAGAGCGCCTGGTACCATCCCGTGGAGCAATGGCACCAGGTGTCGGTGGGGAAGGGTTGCTGCGTCTGTCTCACTCGGCCGCAGTAGCACCAGTCGTAGCCACCTACGATCGTGTGGGGGTCTTTCAGTTTCAGCCTTCCTCCGCCGATGCCTGATTCGTTCAGCCTGGCGAGCAGCTCCTCGACGGATTTGGATTCGTTCATGAACTGCCTGGCGCGTTTCTGCTGGGTAGGGCCGCAGCACTTCATTCCGCAGGCCTGCATGACCTTTCTGGCAGTGGGTTTGCCCGCCTCCTGCTCCAGACGGCGGACGGCATTGCGTATCCATTCGGCTTTCCGGACGTAGTCCGATGTCCCATCGAATCGTTCCGGTTCGACGAGGACTTTCTCCGCTACCAGCGGGCCGGCTTCGGCGTCGATGCAGCGTTTGAAGCGGGTCAGCCAGCCGCCAAGCTTCTGGGCCTTTGCCATCTTCCGTCTCCCCTGGAAAAGGCGCGCTTCGGCTTGTCACGAGTTGTTCAGGAAATCCACATGGATGATACCGATCTCGTCGGATGACGTCCAACGCTGTGGGCCTGCCTCGCAGAGACGACGGAGCTTGGATCAGGACGGTCTGGCGTTCTCGGCATTCTCTGAGGTTGATCCCGACATGAGGTGCTCGTATTTTTCGGCTTCGTCGTCGTACCAGACGGTAATCCGATAGAAATCGTCGGAGATGCCCTTGGCTTCGGAGATGGAGATGATCCGGAAGCACTTGAGCTCGCTGTTGCAGTACTTGACGACCTTCTTCTTCAGCTCGTCGGCGTCGCCGGAGAACGCCGGTCGGGTGAATTCCTTGTACTGGATCGCCATAACGACTCCTTGCATCGGGTGGTTCCGGCAGCCTGGCCTGGGGTCTGCCTCGAGGGGCTATTTTGGGCGTGTGAGGCGGGGATTTCAAGGAAAAAGGCTGGTATGGCGGCAACACCCGGGGGCCCAAGCCTGCGCGGGTGTCATGCTGTTGGGACAGAGCAGCGTTCGCCATCGGCTTGATGCAGGGCGGCGTTCGCCAGCGCCAAGCTTTTCGCCATCGGCAAGCTTTGCTTGCTGATGCGACCCGGCGCTGCGAAGCGGAGAGCATGGTGCACTCGGTGTCTGATTGCCCGGTGTGGCAAGAGCGGTGTGTGGACGCACGACCTACGGGGTATGGCGGGGGTACAGACGGATTGCAGGGGGCAGAAATGAGGCAGCCGGCAGGACCTAGGGGGTGTTCACAGGTCCTGCCGGCTGCGTGCGCTGATGGGCCCGCGCAGTCGCTTGGTTGTGTATCCTTACCTCCGGACATGGGGATGGCGTCGGCGGGGGGCCAAATGTGGATGCCTTTTTAGAAAAAAAGTTAGAAAAAAGCTCGGCGGGATGCATCCAGGGGCTCAGGGCAAGTCGTCCATTTCTTCATAGGAATAGCGAATGGCGTCGAGGCGGTCGTAGAGGGCGTCGAGGCCGTACTCCAGATCGGGGTCGTGGCAGCGGTTGGCGGCGGTCAGGATGCATCCCAGCAGGTCGGCCAACTCGGTGAGTGTCAGGTCGATGCAGCGTTTCTGAGCGGCGAGGACGGCGGGTTTGGAGGGATGGCCATCGAGGAGGGCGTGGTGGAGGAGGAGCTGACGCTGGCCGGGGCGAAGGGGGACCGAGATTTTCTGGTCGTGTTTGATAGTCTGCGACATCCTTGTCCTTTCCCGCAGGCTGACCGGCGGCAGGGTCGGTCGGCCGCACTGAGGTTGCGGATACGCTCGCTCGATCCCCCAGTATCGTGCCGTCCGGTGGCGGGACATGCAAGAGAAAAGGAGCGGACGGGAGATGGGGTAGGTGAACTTCGGGCGGTCCGAGAGGGCAAAAAAACGGTTCATCACGGATGTTCGGGGATCGTGGGGACCCGAGAGGGCAAGTTCGGGGACGCCGTCCCTGGAATAACGTGATGAACCAAAAAAACGGGGGTTGGCACGTGCCGGAGCGGCTGGGCGTACAAACCCCCCGTGCTTCCTTCCCTCCCAGGGCCGCATGCCTCGACGCATTCCTTTCACTCGTCCTGATGGCGTCTGGAAGGGCAAAATGTGGATGCCATTTTCCGCGAAAAATCGAAAAAATTGCTGTGCCGACGGCGGAGTACGGCAGGGTTAAATTTCCGGTTCAGCGGAGGGTTTTGACCAACGTTTTTGGAATCAGGAGGTTACGTTTATTTGCCGGTTGAGGGAGGGTCGGTTCGGCGGATCCAGTCTTCGGTGAAACGAGCGTATTTGATGGTCTTGGCGGGTGCGGGACCACGGTCGCTATGGTGATAGCTGTAGACGACGTGCAGGGCGCCGTCGCGACCCTGGAGGATGGAGGGATAATGGCTGCGGGTGGCGCTGGAGGGGCGCAGGTCGCGTTCGAGGTGGCGGGTGTGGGACCAGGAGCGGCCTCCGTCGGTGGAGAGGGCGATCGCGAGGCTGTGGCGTCCGTCTTCGGTGTCGTTATAGGCGAGGACCCAGTGGCCATTGGCGAGGGTGACGAGGTCGGCGCCGGAGCCTGGGTTGGGCAGTTCGGAGTCGCGAACGGGGCTCCACGTCAGGCCTTCGTCGGTGGATTGGCTGACGTGGAGGCGGGCGGCGGACCATTGTCGCGCATGTAGGCGATGAGGGTCCCGTCGGTCCGGCGCGCGATGCTGGGCTGGATGTTGCCACCTCCGACGAGGGGTTCGCTGAAGGTCCAGGTGTGACCCCGGTCGTCGGTGATGGCCATGAGGGAGAAACTGAAGCCATCGGAATAGAGGGGGACAATGATTCGGCCGGAGTCGAGGACGATGGCCTTGTTCTTCGTCTGCCAGCCCATGCGACGGAAGTACGGATAGCCCAGCGGCTGGTCGGCGCGGGCGCCGGAGTCGTCGACGAGGATGCCTTTTCGCACCATGTCCCGGCCCTTGGCTTTGGCGATCAGGTCGTCTTTCCAGCGCTTGATCTGGCCGGCGGCGAGCAAGGCGGCGGGGTTCGATTCGCTTAGCTGGCGGGTCGCGTAGTCGGCGTAATCCTCGACCTGGCGTTCGACGGAGCGGACGAAACGGTCGTCGGGCTGGATGCCACGCTCGGTCTTGTCGCCCGGCTTGACGTGGAGGACATCCTGCCAAGTCCAGCGGGGCGGTCCATCCGTGTGGGTGAAGTCGTCGCAGATGCGGTATTTCAGCAGGGAGGTCTCCCACTGGTTGGCGATGACGGTGTACCACATCAGCCAGAGGCGGTCGGCGCCGTCGAGGAAGAGGATGGGGTTGATATCGGGGAAGTCGGGGGTGTCGGCCATGACGAAGGGCTGGCTCCAGTGGGCTGTACCCTGCCTGAGGCGGGCGCCCATGATGGCGACGTCGTCGGCCCAGCGTTCGCCCGAGCCCTGGAACCAGGCGGCGATCAGGTCGCCGTTGGGGAGTTCGGCGACGGTGGAGCCGTGTACGTGGTCGCTGACGCAGGGGAAGATCTCTATGGTTACGAGTGCTTCGTCGGCAGCGGCGACGCCGATCGCGGAGGTCAGGCAGAGCAGGGCTACTGAAGCGATGCGAGCGATGTCCATCATGGGCTCCTTCGTAGTATCGGGGGGCGCTTGGCCCACGCGTGGTTCATGGCAAGAGGGGCCCAACGCGTGGGTCAGGGAGCCACCCTACAGGGTTACGATTTCTTCGAGTGTGATGTGGAAGAGCACGTCCTGTCCAGCGAGCGGGTGGTTGGCGTCGAGGATGATGTCGGTGTCGGTGACCTGGACGATGGTGGCGTTGACGACTTCGTAGTCCTCGGCGGGCAGACGGAGGCGCTGGCCGACTCTGGGCGTGATGCCCTCGGGGAATTCCTTGCGCGGGATGACCTGGACGAGTTCCTCGCGTCGGGGGCCATAGGCCTTGTCTTTGGGGACGACGACGGTTTTGGATTCGCCCGGGATCATGCCGATCAGGGCCTTCTCGACGGCGGGCAGCAGGTCGCCATGGCCGACGATGACCTCGAGGGCGCCTCCGTTCGGGGCGAGTTCGAATTCGCGACCGTCGGTGAGGCGGCCGGCACAGTAGATGCGGACGATATCGCCTTCGGCGACCTTGGCCATGGGGTGCTCCTGTCTGTTGGGTTCTTCGGGTTCCGGCGTGTACTGTAGCACATGCAGTGCCAGGGGGCAATCGGGATGCGCTTGCGGGGGGCTGCGGATGGGGATTGGGGGGCGAATGATTATTCGCCCCTACGAGAGGGGCGGACAGGTTAAAGGGGGGTTGCGGATGTGCCGATAACGGGTAGCATGGCTACTGACATGATGACCACCAACGATACCGAATCGTCGATGCAGGACCGTGAGGGTCGCTCGGCGGAGAACGAGGCCGGAACGAAGAAATGTTCGTTTTGCGCGGAGGCGATCCAGGCGGAGGCGATCAAGTGCCGGTATTGTGGGGAGTTTCTGGACGGTTCAGTTCGGCGGGCGCCGAAGCGGCGGGCGGGCAAGTGGTATCATGCCACGGGCAGCGTGGTCGCGGCGCTGCTGGTGGTCGGTCCGCTGGCGCTGCCGCTGGTGTGGTTTCATCCGCGGTACAAGCCGATGACGAAGGTCGTCGTGACCCTGCTGGTGCTGGTGGTGACGGTGCTGTGCATGTACCTGACGGTGGCGGTGTACCGCAACCTGCTCGACCAGATTCGCACGCTGGGTCTGCAGTTGGTGTCTGGGAGCGATGCGGGTGATCTGATCGTGCACGCTTGGACGGCGACGATACTGTCGCTACCCGCTTCGGGCGGATAGAGCGGGCGAGGGGCTCAGGGCGAGAAGGGGGAGCGGCTGCGGGTTAGAGGGTCTACCGATCGGTGAGGAGATCCCTTCGGCAGGCTCAGGGCAACAGAAGAGTGGGGGGAGTGGCTACGGATTGGAGGTTTGGGTGGTCGGTGGGGAGATCCTTCACTTCGTTCAGGATGACAAGAGAGAGGATGTGCCTCCGCTCGTAAGAGGAACGTGTTGGAACGCGGATTGTTGTGTGTTTATTTAGCGGGGTTCGATGCGGATGGTGTGGCGGACGGGGACGAAGGCGGCTCCGACGGCTTTGGCGAGCGGGGCGCGGGTCTTTTCCGTGAGGGCGGCGGTCAGGTCCATGTCCGCGTGGCCTTCGGGACCATGGAAGAGCATCTTGACCTGGCGGGTTTCGTAGGCCTGCTTGGCGGCGACGGCTTCATCGACGCGTTGGAACGCCTCGCTGAAGGGGTTGACCTCGAAGTCGGCGGCGAGATTGACGCCGGCTTTCAGTTGGGCGGCAGTGTAGTCGTTGGAAGTATCACCCCAGGTGACGCGGCACCCGTTGGCGGGGGCGTTGGTGACGACGAGCATGAGGCGATTCAACTGCTCGTTGAACGGGACGAGCGTCATGCCCGAGCGGATGCTGCCATCGTTGTCGGCGGGACCGGCGGCGCAGAAGGGATAGCGGGTGCTTTCAATCTGCACCTGGCCTGTCTCCGAGGCGAGGATGCGATGGCCTTCGGAGGCCTGGGCACCTCCGGTGGAGAGGTCCAGGGTGATCGTGGCGATCTGTCCGTCGAGGCCCATGGCCTTCAGAAAGGCGTAGGCCATGACGAGGTGGCCCGCCCAGCCAGGGTGGACGCCGTCCTTGCCTGAGATCATGTAGTCGCTGCCATAGCATTGTTTGGCTTTGAAGCCTTCGACCAGCATGGGGATGAAGATATCGGCGAAGGCGACGTCTTCCTGCTGAGCGAGGCGCACGTCGATGTTGCGGAATTCCAGCAGGCTGCGGTTGAGGTCGTCGATCGTGCCCTGGGCGCGCTGGACCCAGGCGGGCATTTTGCCGACGGTGCCGGCAGAGCCCTGGATGACGCGGACGTTGTGCTGCTTGAAGGAGCGGATGATGGCGAGGGAGGCATCGCGATAGACCTGCCCATACTCGTCTTTGTAGGGCTGGTAGTTGTGATCGTTCATCGCGTAGCAGATCGTGGCGATGGTGGGCTCGAAGCGGAGGACGTCGTTGTCCATGCGGGCGAGGAACCCGGGGGCCTTTTCGCCACTCCAGCCGAACTGGCGGACGGTGACGTCGAGCTGCGGGACGCAGACCGTCAGGTAGGTCTCCATGATCCGCGAGTACATCTTCTGCTCGGTGATCGAGTCGCCGCAGATGGCAAGCCGGTCGTGCGGACGCAGGAGCAGTCCGTCGACGGGCGGGGCCTTGAGTGGCTTATAGGCGGCGAAGTAGGGGTCGGAGGGTAACGATTCGTATTCCTGCGCCAGGAGCGGAGAAACACCAATCACGATGAGGGCCAGGAGTGACATCATGTGCTTTCTCATGGGCGTCACTATAGCTGGGGGAACGCGGGGCGGCAACAGAAAAGCGGGTGCGTGAGCGTGTTTGCGATCCGGCTTCGTGGGAGGCTTCTCTGGCGGGCGCCGATTCGCGGCTGGGAGGGGGCAAATTCGAAATCCGAAGTACGATCCACCTATGGCGGACGAAACAAATTCGAAGCACGAAATCCCAAGGTCCAAATCACCCCGCTGCGATACGTTCGTGGTGTGCTCGTGAGCGCGTCATGCACCCCAGATAAGCGTGGAAATCGGCGCGGGATTGGTGGTAGGATGAGGGGCGGCTTCTGGCATACTCTTGTTTGGATCTGGGGTTTCGATATGGTCGGACGGTACAGGGTCGTGATACGGATCGCAGTGGTTCTGGTGGTTTCGGGGATATCGGGGGCGGTGGAGTCGCCGCTGGGGTTCGATTCTTCGGACGGCAGGCTCGACGAATGCTTCGCGTGGGCCAAGGGGCAGGCGCTGGCGTACGCGCATGCGAGCGATCCGGTGGGGCCCTGGTACGAGGCGGCGCTGCCCGGGCGGGAGGCGTTCTGCATGCGCGACGTTTCACACCAGGCGATGGGGGCGCATGCGTTGGGACTGGGCGAAACGACGCGGAATATGCTGCGGAAATTCGCGGTCAATATCTCGGAATCGAAGGACTGGTGCAGTTTCTGGGAGATCAATCGGTACGACCAGCCGGCGCCGGTGGACTACCGGGACGACGAGGACTTCTGGTACAACCTGCCGGCCAACTTCGATGTGCTCGACGCCTGCTGGCGGATGTACCTCTGGACGCACGATGGGACGTATCTGGAGGATCCAGCGTTTGTCGAGTTCTATAAGCGGACGGTGAACGAGTACGTCGAGCGGTGGGACCTGGGTCTGGACAAGCTGGAGGAACGGGAGCGGTTCATGAACGGGGCGGAAGGGGCGGCGCCGGTCGGGCGACGCGGCATTCCGAGCTATCATGAAGGGGATCCAGGTCGGACGCGGGTCGGGGTGGATCTGCCAGCGTTTCAGGTGGCGGCGTATCGGTCTTATGCGCAGATTCTCAGGCTCAGAGGGGACGAAGCGGGCGCGAAGGTCTTCGCGCAGAAGGCGGAGGCGGTGGGCGAGTTCATCGAGTCGCATTTCTGGGATGCGGAGCACGACCGCTTCAACGAGCTGCTGCGGACGGACGGGCGATATGTCACGGGCGGGGCCATGCAGGTCTATCTCGTCTACAACGATGCGGTGCCGTCGGCGGACAAGGCGATGAAGACGGTGCGGAACATCATCGAGGGGGCACGGATCAATATCGAGATGGGCAGCCACTATCCCGAGGTGTTCTACCGGTACGGGGCGCACGAGGAGGCGTATCGATGGCTGCTGGAACTGAGCGATCCGAACACGAAGCGGCGGGAATATCCCGAGGTTTCGTTTGCAGTGATCGGCGCCATCGTCAACGGGTTGATGGGCGTGGCGCCTTCGGCGAAGGAGGGGGAGGTGGCGACGCTGTCGCGTTTGACGAACGGGGTGGGGTGGGCAGCGCTTCGGGATCTGCCGGTTCACGGTCGCACGATTGATGTGCGGCACGAGGGGCGGACGGAGACAACGCTGGCGAATCGGTCGAACGAAGCGGTCACATGGATCGCGCGGTTCTATGGGGCGGCCGGAGATTTGCACGTTGACGGCAAGCCTGTTTCGACGCGGCACGGCGCCGACCGGGCGGGGCAGGCCTACCGCTGGTGCAGCGTTCGTGTGCCGGCCCGGACGTCGGTGACGGTGAGTGTGGCTGAATCGCGGTAGATGCCACCCAGTATTCTTGGTCTATCACGAGTTTTCGGGGATCGTGGGGACCCGAGGCCACAAAGTCGGGGACGCTGTCCCCGGACCCCTGGCATTTTTCGCATTTCGCCAGCAGCATGATGTCCACTGTCTCTCATGCTGCTGGCCCAAAGCGTAAAATGCCGGGGGCTTGGGGGCTGGCCCCCAATGCCGTTGGGCAGGAGCCAGACTGACAGACCATGTCTTCCTTGCCCTGCGCGCTGTCGCTCTCGGCGAAACCCCGTGATGAACCGTGTTCATTTGTTAGTCCGTGGCGAGGGCGCGGAGGCGGATGTGGTCGATGTAGATGGTGTCAAGGTCGTCGGGGGGCTGGGCGGACTGGGTGGCGTCGCCCAGGCCGATGGTCATGTCGGTGACGGCGGTCAGGTCGACTCCGGCGGCGGCGAACTCGGCCAGGTCCAGGTCCCACTGCCGCCAGTATTCGGTCTGGACGGCATAGGTCAGCGGGTGCGTGACGGTGGCGCTGGCGCCGGCGGCATCCGTGAGCGTCAGGTAGATGGGCTGCTCGATGTTCTCCTCTTCACCCCGGAAAGCGATCGACAGGGTATCGACATCTCGTCGGGTCCAGTCCTGAGGGGCGTCGAAGGCGCAGACGGCTTCGGTGAAGAAGGGCTCGTATTGATTCTGATAGCTCAGGCGCAAGGCGCGGGCGCCCTGATGGCGGGTGCTGGTCTCGCAGAAGACGTAGTCGAAGCCGCCGGGGATGTTGTGCACCCAGGCGGACTGGATCGCGGCGTCGTCGGGGTAGGATTCGAAATCGTTGACGGTGAGGAAGTCGCCTGTGGTGAAGGTCCAGGTGTGACCGGGGACGGTGCCGGAGGGGCCGATCTCGTCGACGCGCCACTGATAGCGCTGGTTGAAGGCCAGTTCGCCCGGGTGGAAGCTCGTGCCGGTCGGGGCGGGGTCGATCTTTTGCAGGTTGCCTGCTTCGCCAAACCACAGCTCGCGGGACGTGGCGAAGGAGGCTTCGACCCAGGCGAGCGTGCTTTCGGCGGAGAGGTTGCGTGCGCCGTCGGCGGGGGAGGGACCGGTCGCGGAGGGGCCATCGGCGAGCGATGAGACGTCGTCGAAGGTCGCGAAGAAGCCAGGGCCGCTGGTGTTGCGGTTCATGGAGAATACGGCGCTGGCGCCCTGGCGGAAGACGGCGTCGTGGATGCCAGCGTTTTCCCACGGATCGCGGGCGTTGGTGTCGATCAGGGTGGGGGTGCGGGCGAGGAGGGGCCCGCCTTTGGATTCATAGAGGCTGCCGGTGATGTAGACGGGGCCGGAGCCGACGACCTCGATCTCGGCGTAATGATGGCGGGCGTGGTCGAGTCCGGGGACGGGGACTTCGACGTACGTCTTCATGACGCCGTCGTCGAGATTGACGATCTTGAAGACCTCGATGCGCAGATTGGCGGGACCGTCCTGCCAGTGGATGAGCATGATATAGGCGCTGGCGAGCAGTCCCGGGGCGCCGCTGGCGGAGCCATCGTCGATGACGTAGGTGGTTCGGGCGCCGAGGCCATGATAGCTGTGGGAAGCGTCCCCGGCGACATTGACCGTGGCGCCGAAGCGGACGTCGGCGAACGGCTCCGTCGATCCGAAGGCGATGCCGAAGGCGGCGCCGCCCTGGCTGGGGGCGGTCGTCTCGCCCAGGGCGAAGTAGTCGTTGGTGTCGGGACCGTCCTGGATGGCGTGGGTGAAGGTCCCGGCCACCTGCGGATAGGCGTGGAACTGCCAGGTGGACAGGTCGAAGCTGTTGTCGTCGAAGGTCTCGGACCAGTTGGCGCCGGACGGAGAGATCAGCAGCAGGGTCAGGCAGATGACGATGCACCAGCGGTATCGCAAACGTTCCATGGTCATGCTCCTGTCGAAGGGATGAAGGATGGGGACCGTCCGAGCGCGGACGGAAGGGGCAAGGTTCCGCACGATGGGCGCGGCAGATACTCGGATCGCATCATGGCATCTCCTCCTCTGGGACGACGGAGGCCCTGATTCGCACGTGGGTATTATATCCTCCAACCTGTCCCTGTGTCAAAGAGAATGGCGCGAGCCAGCGTCCAGGTGTCTGTCAAGATAGCCCATACGGTGGGTAAACTTCTGCAAAAATGGCCAGTAGGCCTGTATTCTTCAAGGAAATCGTTCTGACGATTTCCTTGGAGAACGGTGGGAGTCGGCTATAGCCAGGTCGTGGGGTTTGAAAAGGAAGAGCCCGAAACGAGGCTCTCCCTCCCCAAAGCAGGCCTACGGGCCATTCTTGCAGAAGTCCGGCGGTGAGAGAGATCGCGGCGGTGCGCAATGCACGCGACGCGCTGACGTTCTGCCTCACTATCGCGGTCCCGCCGCTGGCGAACCCAGGAGGAAGAGGGAGCGGACGGGGGGAAGGGTCAGGCGGACGCGGGTGACGTCGGTGTTGGCGTGGTGGTGGTGGGTGTAATCGGCGGGACGGATTTCGCCTGTGTGGGGGTCCCAGGCCTGGAGTTCGAGGCGGCCTCGAAGTCTTACGTGCGTGTCGAGGGGGGCCGGGTCGAGGTTGGCGAAGAGATAGAGGTGGGCGCCGTCCTTGAGCTTGTGGATGTAGCGGGGGATGCGATCGCCTTCGAATTCGACGTCATAAACGGGTAGGGCCTGGGCCAGTTCTTTCTGGAGTGTCGTAGGGTCGGACGGCGCAGGGAACATCGACGCGACGGCGCGGGCGACGTCGGCGTCGTGACCGAACTCGGCGGATTTGGAGGGCAGTGTGCCTGTGGCGATGACCTTGCCTCCGGCGTCGTGGAAGGCCTGGATTTTCCGGAGGTTGCTCCAGCGGATGGTCTTATGACCGGGCAGAACGAGGACCTTGAAGCGGGCGGGGTGGATCTTATTCTGGAGGACGAGTTCATCGCCTTCGATTTCGCAGCGTTCGTCGAGGACGTCGGGGTGGAGGAAGGTGTAGTCGCGTCCGGCGGCGATGAGAGTCTCGCCCACGTCGAGGTAATCGGCTTCGGGGATTGTGACGCCACCCTGGTAGTAGCCAAGCGGACCGTCGAGGTGGTGGCTGCCCTGAAGGGTGGCGATGGGATAGAGGACCGCGACGTCGGCGACGTGGCGGGCGTCGTTTTGCAGGAGGAGATTGAGGCGGGCGAGAAAGGTGTTGAAGGTGGGCAGACCCTCCGCGTAGACGGGACTGCGATAGGACAACTCGGGTTTGAAGGTGACGTGCGTGTCGTCGTACCAGACGGCGTGGGGGATCAGGAGGTTGATGCCCTTGGTGTACTGCTCCATGGCGACGGTGTAGATTTCGTCCCAGCTCAGGTTGCCCATGGCGCCGTAGGTTTCGGACATGACGAGCGTTTTGTCCCAGTTGTAGGCGGCGGAGCTGACGACCTTGTACACGCGCTCGGCGGGGCGGTTGCCGCCGATCTTGTCGATGCCAGGGATGGCCTGGTGCTGGAAGCACTTCATCAGGTCGCCCGAGACGCTGACGGGGTTGACGACCTCTTCCTGGTCCTGATGGCCGGTTGCTTCGATGCCATGTGCGTCGCACCAGTCCTGGATGCGCTTGGGGAAGCCTCGGGCGTAGAGTTCGGTGCGGAAGCCGAAGAGGTAGTTGCGGGCGGCCTGGGTTTCGGGTCCGATGTCATACCAGAGGGCGGGGTAGTAGGGTCGGGGGTCGAAGCGGTGATGCTTTTCGAATTCCTCGTTGAAACGGTCCGTCCAGGTCCGGCCTTCGGCTCGATAGAGGGTGGGCTCGTCGAAGAAGGTCGAGTCGATGGTCGTGCCGAAATGGCGCTGGAAGCGGTCGTAGTAGGCCTGGTGCGTCATGGCGACGAATCGATCGACCGCCTCGGGGTTGAGATAGTCGCAGCAGGGATAGCCATCGGTGACGCAGACGAAGATCATGAGTTTCCAGGTGCCTTCGGGGGCCTGCCACGTCAGCGTCTGTCCATCGACGGTATCGGCCAGGTGGATGCGTTCAAGGGTGGCGGCGTTCATGGCGACGACGCTCATGAGTTTGCCTTGCGGGATGGCAGTTTCGCAGGCGCCGGGTCCGGCGACGGTTTGCTCGTGTTTGTCGAGGCGTTTGAGGGTGTGGTCGGGATGGGCCTGCTGGAAGAGGCTCGTCTGGCGGGAGTTGGGGGCGCCGGCGGAACCGCTGGGAAAGCCATATTCGTCGTAGAGCGACATGGTCAGGCCCAAGTCGCGGGCCTGTTCCAGGGCGGCGCCGTAGACGGTGAAATACTCCTCGCTGAGGTAGTCGGGGCGGAAGCTGCGACCGAAGGGGAGGATGCCGAAGCCGCCGTACTTGCTGAGGTCCTTCGATTTCTGGATCTGTTCGCGGATCGTCTCGGCGGTGACCTCCGTGTCGTTCCAGAAGTACAGGGGGCGAGGCCAACAGCGTACGGGCGGGTTCGCGAAGTCCTCCTGTCGTGGGGATGATGCCATCGCGGGCGAGACGCAGCAGAGGCACAGCAGCATGAAAGACAGGGCGAGAATGGGTATTTGCGATTGCATTCCATATTCCCTTCAAGGGAAGGTGTGCGGTGCACACCCTACGCGAGTTCTCGTGGCGGCATGGCAAGATAGCGGGGTAAGGTGCGCCATCGACGCGGCCATGGGCGTCACCAGGTGAATTTGAAGAGGTAGATCTGGCGGCTGCCGGTGCAGGTGGAATTGAAGGCGATCGCGTCGCCTCGGGGGCTCCAGCGGGGGTGCAGGTCGCAGCGCCATCCGCCGTTGAACCTGGGCGGCTGGACGAAGCGTCCCAGGGGCAGCACCGCCTGGGTCTGCATGTCCATGAGGTAGAGCTTCTGCTCGCGGAGCTTGCCGGCGGGGTAGGTGTCGGTGACCATCCATTTTCCGTCGGGCGAGAAGGCGCCGTGCCCATCGTAGTCGAGCAGGCCATTGCCGAGGCGCTGATAGTCGTCCTGGCCTACGGTGAAGAGGATATGGCTATAGTCTTTGGCGTCGTAGGCGGCGGTGATCATGAGGCGGTTGCCGTCGAGCCAGTCGAAATGGGACCCGCCCCATCCGTCGGGGAAGCAGCGGCGCAGGTTCGATCCATCGCGGTGGATGGTGAGGGAGGTGGTGTTGCGATCGGGGATGGCGCGGGCGAGCCAGAAGATCTTGCTGCCATCGCGGCTGAACAGCGTATGGTTGAAATACTCGATTCCCTCGGGCGGCACCTCGGGTACGAGGGATTTGACCTGGGCGATGGAGACGAGCAGCTTCGCCTGGCCTGTTTTCAGGTTGACGAGGAACAGGCCATCGTCGTCGGGGAACTGGACGTCTCTTCGGGCGTCCTGGCCATTGCCGCCGTAACCGTAGTCGGGTCGGGTGATGCGCAGGCGGCCGAAGTTGATGCTGATCGCTTCGGTACCGTCGGGGGAGACGGCGCTCACGGGGTGGTCGAGCACCTTCAGTTCGCGTTTCGTGTGGACGTCCAGGATGACGGAGACGAAGCGCCCATCGCGGAAGTCGTTGTAGATGATCTGCGAATCGGGGGCGGTGCCGAGCCAGTGGGCCATGCAGCCCTGCTGGAAATTCCAGGCCCGCGTCTGGGCCAGCGGGACGATTTCCTTCGTCTGGACGTCGAGAAGCGCCAAGGTGGCGGGTTCGTTCTCGGTGGGGATGTGATCGACGACGTCGGTCTCCAGGATCGTGACATACTTCTGGGAGCGGCCCCAGGAGTTGATGCCATAATAGCTGGCGAGGAGGTGTTCTTTGGGCCCGCTGGTCAGGGCCTGGCAGGGCGAGACCTCTGGGAACCTCACCGTCGCGGCGTGGGCGTGGGACCAGGCGAGCAGGCAGATCGACGCAGCGAACGCGGCTAACGACCGTCGGTTCATTTCGCATCCTCCTTTCTGTGAAACGCACTCTTGTGGTTCGTCGTCGCGCGGCGGCGTCCTCAGTCGAGGACGACTTCGTCCTTGAACGCAGGGACCATCACGTTCCATCCGGTCTTTTCCTGGAGATAGGCGCCGAAGCTCTGGGCGCTTTCAGCTTCCCCATGGACGACGAACACCCGTCGCGGCGCCTTCTTCAGCGTGCCGAGCCAGGTGACGATTTCCTCTTTGTCGGCGTGGGCGCTGAAGCCATGGATCTGCTCGATCCGGGCGCGGACCTGTCGGTTTTCGCCCAGGATGCGGACTTCCTTTTCGCCGTCAACAATTCGGCGGCCCAGAGTGCCGATGGCCTGGTAGCCGACGAACATGACGGTGCTCTCGGGTCGTTCGATGTTGTTGACGAGGTGGTGCTTGACGCGGCCCCCGGTGCACATGCCGGAGCCGGCGATGACCATGATGGTGCCTCGGATCGTGTTGATCGCCTTGGATTCCTTGCTGGTCTCGGTGATCTTGAGACCGTGGAAGGCGAAAGGTGACTGGCCGTTCCGCATGAATTCAGTCATTTCCTTGTCATACAGCTCGGGGTGGTGCCGGAAGACCTTGGTGATCGCGCCGGCCATCGGGCTGTCGAGGAAGACCATCAGCGGGGGGATGGCCTTCTCGAGGAGCAGCTCGTTGACGTAGTAGAGGATCTCCTGGGAGCGTTCGAGGGCGAAGCTGGGCACGACGATGTTGCCGCCGGCCTGGGCGGTTTCGTTGACGACCTGGGCGATCTTGCCGGCGATCTCGGCACGCTTGCCATGGACGCGGTCGCCATAGGTGGACTCGACGAGGATGTAGTCGGCGTCTTCAACGACCGACGGATCGCGGATGATGGGCCCGTCGGGGCGCCCGAGGTCTCCGGAGAAGAGGACGCTGCGGCTTTCGCCGTCGAACTGGAGGCCGACCTTGATGACGGCGGAGCCGAGGACGTGGCCTGCCTCGCAGAATTGGGCGACGATGCCGTCGGCGATGGGGACGGGCTGGCGGTATTTGACGGGTTTGAACAGGGGGAAGCACGCTTCCGCGTCGGCGGTGGTGTAGAGCGGGACGTCGCCATGCGGGCCTTTGCGTCCCTCGCGCTCGTGGCGTTTGCGCTTGTACTCGGCGTCTTCTTCCTGGAGCCGGGCGGAATCAAGCAGGATGATCCGGGCGATCTCGGCGGTGGCGGCGGTGCAGTAGACCGGTCCGGCGAAGCCCTCCTTGACCAGCTTGGGCAGCAATCCGCAGTGGTCGAGATGGGCGTGGGTCAGGAGCACCGCGTCGATGCTGGAGGCGGGGAAATCGAACGGTTCCCAGTTCCGCTCCTTGAACTGCCGCTCCTGGTAGAGGCCGCAATCGACCAGCAACCGCGTTCCGTTGACCTCGAGCATGTGACGCGAGCCGGTGACGTTCTGGGCGGCCCCCAGGAAGCGTAGCTTGATCTGCATGGGCGGTGTCCCCTGTCTGAGAGTCTGGACAAAAACCTCATTCTATCGAAAAATCGGGCCTGGTGTCAAGGGACCCGCGTCACGGAGAACTGTGGGCGTGTCGGGGCCCGGCGGGCGTATCTGGCGGCGAGCGGATTTCGGAGTGCCGATCGGGGTCAGAGGTTGGTGGGCCTGAAGCGACCAAAGGGACCTAAACGACCGAAGGGCGGGTGGGACAGGTACGGGACGGGGAGGGGGGCAGTAGGTCTCAATGAGACCTAGCGCGCGGTGGGTTCGGAAGATGGGGGTCGGGAGGTGGATTGGAGGCGGTGCATGGGTCGGGGGCAGGGGGCTGTGTCCGAGGTTGGCGCGGAGGAACCGTCTGCGCTGAAAGCTGGCGAGGGGCCCGGCGAGAGGGCAGGCCATGTTTGCCGGAGTGGAGGTGCGGGGGCCGGCGGCGGTGGCGATTTCGACGGGGCAGGTTGGGTGTTTTTTGCAGATTGAAACGGGGGTTTGCCGAAAAGATAAGATGGGAAATGTGGTCCTGGATGAAGTGCGTCCGGTGGTAGGACACGGTTAATGCTTCTGTCGACGGCAGTTATGAACGAACCTCGGAGCCGGCTGGCCGATTACATCGCGATGGTGATCATCTTCTTGATGGGGATCGGGGCGGTGATGGTCTTCTCGGCGGGGGCGAATCTGGGGTACGAATTCGACCTGAAGCGTTTCTACGAGTTTCCGGCGCTGCGGCAGATCATGTTCTTTCCGATGGCGGTGGTGGTGTTGCTGGCGTCCTCGGCGATCGATTACCGATGGCTGCGGATGCGCGACCGCTGGTGGACGTCGGCGCCGGTGTGGGGGGCGTTCGTCTCACTTGTGCTGCTGGGCATCGTGCTGATTCCGCAACTGGGTACGGAGATCAACCAGGCGCGGCGGTGGCTGCGGCTGACGATCGGGCCGGTCAGTATCAGCTTCCAGCCTTCGGAACTGGCGAAGTGGGGGATGGTGTTCGGGCTGGCGGCGCTGTGCGCGAGGTCCGGGGCGAATGTGCGACGCTACTGGCGGTGGTTTCTTCCGGTGTGCGGGCTCATCGGGCTGGTGTGCGGGCTGATCGTGGTGGAGGATTTCGGGACCGCTGCCTTCGTGGCGCTGATCAGCTTCGTGATTCTGTTTATCGCGGGCGTTCGGTGGTGGCATGTCCTTACGCTGCTGCCGTTCGGCATCGCGGGGCTGGTGGCGGGGCTGATCCATTCTCCCCATCGGATCAAGCGGCTGCTGGCGTTTCTGTATCCGGAGGAATGGCCCGACGTGGTGTATCAGGCGAACCAGTCGCTGATCGCGATTGGCTCCGGCGGCGTCTGGGGCAAGGGGCTGGGCGAGGGGATCTCGAAGTATGGCCATCTGCCCGAGGATACGACCGACTTCGTGTTTGCGGTGGTGGGCGAAGAGCTGGGCCTGATCGGAACGCTGGGCGTGATCGGGCTGTTCGTGTTGTTCATCTGCCTGGGCTGGGTGGTGATGATGCGCTGTCGGGACCGGTTCGGACGGCTCCTGGCGGCGGGCATCATTCTGACGATCGGTATCCAGGCGGCGCTGAATATCGGCGTGGTGACGGTGGTTCTTCCGACGAAGGGGATTCCGCTGCCGTTTATCAGTTCCGGTGGCACGAGCATGCTGCTGTCGGCGGCGGCGGTGGGCGTCTTGCTGAACATCGCCTCGCAGACCGACCGGGGGGATCCGGATCCGCAGTGCGAAACCGACGAGAATGACGACGCGTGATTCGACCGGCGTCCAGAGATCGCAGAGGGAGGCTGTTTTGAGTGACGTTTCGTTTTTCTTCGCCGGCGGGGGAACGGGGGGGCACATCTATCCGGCGCTGGCGATCGCGGAAGAGATCGTGCAACGGAGGCCGGACGCACGCATCCGGTTTCTATGCAGCACGCGGGCGGTGGATCGGCGGATTCTGGACCAGACGGACTTCGCCTACAACGCACTGCCGGCGACGGGACTGTATTTCGATCCGCGCCGGTTTCTGTCTTTCTGCTACACGTTTCGGCGCAGCTATCGTCAGGCGCGGGATATGATCGCGCACAGCGTGCATCCGGTGGTCGTCGGGACGGGCGGCTTCGTCGCGGCGCCCGTCTGCCTGGCGGGGCACCGACTGGGCGCGCCGGTCGTGCTGGTCAACGTGGATATCGCGCCGGGGCGGGCCAATCGGCTCAGCGCCCGCTGGGCCGATGAGATCTTCGTGCAGTTCGAGGGAGAGGAGAAGGCTTTCGGCTCGCGGCGGGATCGAGTCACGGCGCTCGGCTGTCCGCTGCGCAGCGGATTTGCCAATGCGGATCGGATGCGGGCGATTCAATCGCTAGGGCTCGATGCGAACAAGAAGACGCTGCTGATCACCGGCGCTTCGAGCGGGGCGACGCGCATCAACGAAGCGGTCTGCATGCTTCTGGCTAAACTGGAGGCGTTTGCGGAGACGTGGCAAATCGTGCACCTGACTGGGCTGGAGAATCTGGATGACGTGACACGGCGGTACGAGGGCGCGCGCATCGGTCATACGGTGGTGAGCTACTACGACGGGATGCCCGACCTGCTGGCGGCGGCGGATCTGCTCGTGGGTCGGAGCGGGGCGGTGAGCGTGGCGGAATACGCGGTGGCGGGGGTGCCTAGCCTCTGCATGCCCTATCCGCACCACAAGGACCGCCATCAGTATCGCAACGCGGGCAAGCTGGTCGAGGTGGGCGCGGCGATCATCGTGGACGACGTCGCCGATGCGGAGGATCGGGCAGGGTGGCTCTGGGACGAGTTGGAGCCTCTGCTGCGTGACGACGGCGCGCGGTGCGAAATGGCGGAGGCGTGCAGGCAGGTGGCCAAGCCAAATGCTGCCAGCGACATTGCGGAGCGGCTGCTGGCGTTGGGGAATCGACGCGAGGGGTAGGAGTCGAAGGGCCATCGGCAAGCTGCGCTTGCCGCTGCCACCCAGGCGGGGGGGCGTTCATAGTGGGGCAGAGTCGAAGCTGACGGGCGAGGGCGAGGCATGCCTCGTCGCTACGAGTGGCAGGGGGTCGGGCGGGGATCGGCAGGGTGCATGACCATATCTGGGATCAGGCTCCGTGGGACGCTGTCTGCCGGGCGCCGCCTCATGGCCGGGGGCAAATCCGGAATTCGAAGCACGAAATCCGAAACAAATTCAAAACACACAACCCAGTGTCCCAAGACGCTGCGATGTGCAGGGCACTGGCTGAGCGCCATGCCAAGCCAGCGTTGTTTCGTGCTTGTGGTTTTGGGACCCTTCGGGCTTGTTTCGGGCTTCAGATTTCGATATTCGTGCTTCTGGGTCTTGACCCAAGCGGACGGCGCAGAAACGGCCATGGGCCCGGATCGGGACTGGTGCTTGACGGGAGGGGCGCTCGTGGTACCATGGTCGCATTGTTCATCCTTCAGCTATGTAAGGAGTTTGCGTCATGACCAGGCACACCGCGATTCGACTCGTCGTCTTCACGTTCGTTCTTCTGGCTGCTCCGGTCGGCTGGGCCGATCCGTTCATGGGCCAATATGCAGGGACCTTCCATGCCGACAGCCTCACGCAGATGCCGGCGACGGCGGTGGTGGTGGCGGAAGGGGAAGACCACTATCGCATTCGCATCGAAGCGACCAGCAACGATCCGGATCGGGCGGGAGCAACCGTCGAGGTCTATGCCAGCACGAGCGGGTACGAGGCGGTGATTGCGTCGCGATCGGGTGGGTACTACTGGCATGGGCAGATTCGCAACGGGCATCTGTCCGTGGGCAGCGAATACGGGCTGCATTTCGAGCTGGATAAGGTGGTGCGCAAGAGCCCGAAGGAGGGGCTCGAGGCGCCGGAGAATGCGGTGGTGCTGCTGCCCTACAAGGAGGGGACCAAGCCCGATCTGAGCGCGTGGACGAACCAGGAATGGAAGGCGCTGGAAAACGGCGCGATGCAGGTCAACAAGGGCGCGACGAGGACGAAAGAGAAGTTCGGCGATATCCAGCATCTGCACCTGGAGTTCCGGCTTCCGCTGGAGCCGCTGAAGCGCGGGCAAGGACGCGGCAACAGTGGGTTGTTTCTCAACGACATGTATGAAGTGCAGATTCTCGATTCGTTCGGTGTCGTGGAGACCTCGGGCGATTGCGGCAGCCTGTACAGCGTCAAGCGTCCGGACGTCAACGCGTCGCTGCCGCCGGAGACGTGGCAGACGTACGACATCGAGTTCCGCGCGCCGCGTCTGGGCGACGACGGGAAGGTGAAGGAGGAGGCCCGCATCACGGTGTATCTCAATGGCGTGAAGATCCACGACAACGTGGCGATTCCGCGTCCGACCGCGAACCCGAACGCCGATCAGAAGGCCACCGGGCCGATCCAGTTGCAGGATCACAGCCATCCGATCCAGTTCCGCAATATCTGGCTGGTGAAAGGCTGATACGACCGATTCGGATGGCAGTCTCAATCCCGATGCAATCGGGATGGGAGACGGTCTCGGGTTTCGCTGGGCGTGTTCTCGATGCCAGAGAAGGAACCCTCCGCGATCCCCAAACGCTGGCGTGTTTGAGGCTGCCACCCAGCGACATGGTGAGTCCCGTTCGAGGCGGTTGGCACGCGTGGATTGAGACCCCCCCCTACAGGCGTCAGGGCGTGGGGCCAGGGCTGGACGCTGTTCTGGTGGCAAGGGCATCCGCATGAGCATTCTGGCAGGGATCGACGAGGCGGGTTTCGGACCCCTCCTGGGGCCGTTGGTGGTTTCGTCGTGCGCGTTTGCGGTGGCGCCCGAGCAGGTGGAGGCGGACCTGTGGCAGGTGCTTGGCAAGAGCGTGGGCAAGACCCGCAAGCACCTGCGCGGGCGGCTGCTGATCGCCGACAGCAAGAAGGCCTATAAGCGGGCGGAGGGGTTGGGCCATCTGGAGCGATCCGTTCTGGGGGCGATTCGCAGCCTGGGGCATTCCCCCTTGCGGCTCAGTGAATTCCTGCAACTGGTGTGTCCCGAGTGCCATGGGCGCGTGATGGAGCATCCGTGGTATCAGGGGGCGGATTCGTGGCCTTTGCCCTGCGAACGGGCGGACCTGCGGATTGCGTCGAGCGTCTTTGCCGACGACATGGCCGCAACGGGCGCCAGGCTGGTGCATCTTTCGAGCTACTGTCTGGATGCGGGATACTACAACAGCCTGGTCGAGCGGATGAAGAACAAGTCGCAGGTGCTGTTCGTGACGACGACACGCTTGTTGCAGGGTCTGATGGATCGCTTCCGGGACGAGGACCTGCACATCCGGATTGACAGGCAGGGGGGACGCGTCCATTATCGGGAGCATCTGCTGCGGAGTTTCGGGCAGATGGAGTTGCAGATCGTTGAAGAGAGCGAAAGGCGAAGCGCCTACGTGTTGCGGGGACGCAGCCGGAGCGTGCACCTGAGTTTCGAGATCGGGGCTGACGAGCGGCATCTGCCGGTATCGCTGGCGTCGATGGTGAGCAAGTACATCCGCGAACTGCTGATGGAGTGCATGAACGGTTACTTTGCGGCGATGAATCCCGATCTGAAACCGACGGCGGGCTACTGGACGGACGGGCTGCGGTTTCTGGCGGACTTGCAGCGCTGTGTGCCCGATCTCCAGATCGATCGGCAGCGGTTCGTCCGCTGCCGATAGGCCCGAGGCCCTCGGTTGCGGGGCGCCCGTTTTCGAAGTGGTGAACTGAGGTATCTATGTTGCGCGAACGGCGAGAGCAGACGTGGTTGATTACCGTGTGCTTGGTGGTCCTGGCAGCGGTGGCGCTGGCGGCGACGCTGATCTACACGCGGGCGGTGATGATTCCGTTCGTCGTTGCGGTGTTCATCGTGGCGGTGGTTTCGCCCCTGGAGGATTTCCAGATCAAGAAGCTACGACTGCCCCGCGTGATCGCCATCCCGGTGACGCTGCTGGCGGTGATCGCGGTGGTCGTACTGGTCTTTCTGCTGATCGCGCAGGCGACGACGATCATCGTCTCGACGGCGGGGGAATACAGCGCCAGCTTCGCGTACATGACCGACAAGATCCTCGAGCCGATCGAATATCTGTACCGCCAGGAGGAGCCGGAGCCGAGGGAGGGCGAATCGTCATCTCCGGCGGCGCCGAACCAGCCGGCGAGCGTTCCGCAGGAGCCGGAGCCTTTGGTGCTGTTTCCGATCATCCAGGATGCGCAGGAGGAGGCGACGCTGGGGACGCGACCGCATACGGACGAGCTGATGACGGATGCCAACGAGCCGATCGACCCGAACCAGGTGATTCCTCCGGGGGGGCTGACCGCCAAGGAATTGCGGATCGACACCAAGCGGATCGTCATGGACATGAGGAACTACATCTTCAATGTCGTGACGAACGCGTTCGGGACGGTCCTGGGGCTGATCTCGGGGCTGTTCTTCGTGATCATTTTCGTCATTTTCCTGCTGCTGGGGCGCAATCCGTATGCGGATCACTCGCCCGTCTACTCGGAGGTGGTGCACAAGATCCGTCGGTATCTGGGGATCAAGGTGGCGTTTTCCGCGATCACGGGGCTGCTCGTGTGGGCGACGCTGACGTCGATCGGGCTGGAGCTGGCGGGGGCGTTCGGTATCCTGACCTTTCTGCTCAATTTCATTCCTTCGATCGGGTCGATCATTGCCACACTGCTGCCGATTCCGATTGCGGTGGTGCAATTTCAGTCTTCTCCCTGGCTGATCGTGCTGGTGGTGGCGATTCCAGGGGCGATCCAGAACCTGCTGGGCAACATCCTCGAGCCGAAGCTTCAGGGCGAGGGGCTGAACCTGCACCCGGTGGTGGTGATCCTGGCGCTGTCGTTCTGGGGGCTGATCTGGGGGATCGTGGGGATGTTCCTGGCGGCGCCGATCACGGCGGCGGTCCGTATCCTGCTGATGCAGTATGACACGCTGCGGCCGATCGGGAAGCTGCTGGCGGGGGACCTGTCGCCAACCAAAGCGCCGCCTCCGTCCTAGCGGGGCCGGGCTGGTCAGGCCTTGGCCAGCTCCTCGTTGAGCAGGCGGATCTGGCGGGCCTCCTCGCGGACGATCTTGTCGATGATCTCTTCGGTAGAGGGATCGCGGGCGAAGCTCTTGAGCCCTTGATAGAAGACGATCACCTCGTTGGCCCGGCGGATCGCATCGCGGAGGATCTGCTTTTTCGTCTCTTTGCCGGTCAGGCGGGCAGGGACATCCTGCTTGGTGCCGAACCAGGTCAGGCCTGCCATGACTTCGGGGTTCGACAGCACGTAGTTGTCCGGATCGAAGGTCCCGAATTCACCGGTCTTTTCCGAAAAGCGCTTGCGCATCCGAGCCCAGATCTTGACGTGCTTGGCTTTCCAGTTGGCGAGGCGGTAGTGGATGTCTCGGATCTCGGGATCGGCGAAGAGCTGCGCCGTTTTGAGGTAGAAACGGGCGCCTTTGTTCTCGATCTGCTCGGCGATCTGAAGGACTTCGAATACGTTGAACTTCGTGTCCATGCTGGCTTCCGAGAGCACGCGCAGGCTTCTTGTCCCCGGGCTGCGGCGCAGCGGTTGCACCACCCCGAACGACACCGACCGCACCCATTATAAAGGATCGGCGTGCTACGTCAAAGCAAAACATGGGGTTGGGAGGGATCGAAGGTTTGCGTCACGATGCGGAGTCTTCGCCGGCGGCGAACATCAAGGCGGCGGCGGCTTCGATGCGCCCGTGCTTGAGTCGCAGGAGGGCCTGATTGACGTCTTCCGGCGCCACGGACTCGACGGTCGGGCGAAGGGGGATCTGGGCGGCCAGCGGCAGAAACTCTGCCGCGTCGGCACGCGTCACGTTGGCGACACTCTTGAGTTCCTTCTCGTCCCAGAGGTACCGTTCGTAGTCCAGTTCCGGTATGGGCGTGATCTTACGGATGGCGTTGATCACCAGACGTCCGCCCGGGTTGAGCACGTCGAGGGCGGATCGGACCGCCTCGCCGACGGGGGTGAAATCGATGGCGCGGTCGATCCGGGCGGGGGGCGTCTGGTCCGACGATCCGGTCCAGGCGGCGCCGAGCTTCTGCGCGAGTTTGCGGTGCTCATCGCCTCGGGTGAAGACGAAGACGTCGCTTTTCGGAAACTGGTGGCGGATCAACTGGATCACGATATGGGCGGAGGCGCCGAACCCGAAGAGGCCAACGGTCTGGCCGTCGGAGACTTGCGCCAGGCGCAGGGCGCGATAGCCAATGACGCCGGCACAGAGCAGGGGGGCTGCCTGCAAATCTGAGAAGGCCGGCGGGATCGGATGGGCGAAATCCTGGCCGATGACCATATATTCGGCGTAGCCTCCGTGGGCGTCTTTGCCGGTCCAGCGGGCGTCGCCGCAGAGATTCTCGCGTCCCGTGCGACAGAAGCGGCACTGTCCGCAACTGGAGTAGAGCCAGGTGATTCCGACGCGGGCGCCGATCTCGTGGCGGGTCACATCCGGGCCTTTCTCCACGACGGTTCCGACGACCTGGTGGCCCAGGACGATCGGCAGGAGAGACGGTGCGAGACGGCCTTCGATCTCGTCGAGGTCGGTGTGGCAAAGCCCACAGACGCGGACCTTGACGAGGATCTCGTCGTATTGGGGGACGGGGGTCGGCAGGTCCCGCTCGACCAGGGGGGCCTCCTCGATCGGGGCGATGCGGGGCAGGAGGATCGCTCTCACTGGGGCGCCTCCTGCTTCAAGCGGTCCGCGAAGATGCGGTAGGCGTCCTGCCCGAAGAGACAGAAGACCACGCGTTCGAGACCCGTTGGTCCTCGGAGATGGTCGAGTGCGGTCGCAAGCATGATCTCGGCGCAGCGGCGGATCGGAAAACCGAAGATCCCGGTGCTGATGGCGGGCAAGGCGATGCTCTTCAGACCGTTCTCGTCGGCCAGTTTCAGGGCGTTCCGCGTGGCGCTGGCGAGTTTTTCGTCTTCGTCGCCTTCGCCCATGCGGGGCCCGACCGCGTGGATGACATGACGGGCCTTGAGGCGACCGGCGGTGGTAATGGCGGCGCCTCCGACGAAGGTGCCGCCAATCCGGTCGCATTCCGCCTGGATCTCGGGCCCACCCTTGCGGGCGATCGCACCGGCGACGCCTCCGCCCAGGACCAATTGAGCGTTGGCGGCGTTGACGATGGCGTCGGTCTCCATCTCGGTGATGTCGCCTTCGATCAGTTCCAGCGTGCGACCCGCTACAGTCACCTTCATGATCTCGACCTCCTTGAGACGAACGGACAGGATCTCCCCTGCCTTCGATACGCCAGTCCTTTCGGGCACCGATTCTCAGAGCGATATGGTGAACCGGTTGTCCGGGGCGGTGTTGAATTTGTCGTAGAGTGGACTGTAATCCTCGACCTGCACGGTCTTCCCGTCTGCGGGGAACTTCAAGATACGCAGCCAAGCCTCGCCGCCCACCGGGAGCATCTGGTAGTTGACGAGCATCTGATGGACGGGATTGCCGTGGTCGGCGGTGCTGGTGAGGAACCCGAGTCCATCGTTGAGGACGTGACCGTTGATGGTCATGAACATGTTGCGGTGCCGTTTGACCAGTTTGTCCCACATTTCCTGACCATCGTTGATGGTGGTCTCGGACTGGGCAATGGGATAGTTGTGGGGGTTCCAGTGCTGCTGGTCTTTCTTCGTCTGCCAGTCGTAGCGGGTCGAATCGGAATAGAGATAGGCGTGTGTCAGGACGATGGTACGATGGTTGGGGTGCCGTTCCACCACGCGGTTGGCCCATTCCAGCACCTCGTCGCGGGGGCCAAATTCGAGACACAGGATCAGATAGTCGCGACCTCCGGCGTGGAACGTGTGAAAGGTGTTGTCGATCTTGCCCGGTTCCATCGGACCGCCAAAGGTGGGCCATTTCTCAAAACGCGACATAGGAAAGTGGCGATGGGCCAGGGTGGTGCGGTCTTTGGTGCCGCCGTTGGGACCGAAATCGTGGTTGCCCAGGGCGATGGCGTAGGGGACCTTTCCATCGAGGCGGGCGAAGGCCTGACTGGCTCTCTGCCACTGAATTTCGACGTTGTTGTCGGTGACGTCACCGCTCTGGAGGACATACGCGATGTTGTGTTTCTTGTGGTTTTCGAGAATCCACTGGGTCTGAAGGTGGAACAGGCCGGGATACAGTCGGGAATAGACCTGTGTGTCGGGCAGGATCACGAGCGACCAGGTTCCGTCGGCGGGACCAGCGGGGTCCGTTTGGACGGAGGAATCGGCTGCGCCCATCGCATGGTTTGCACTCACCAGACTGCCACAGGCGGCCACCCCGGCGGCCGTCTTCAAAAATCGACGTCGATCCATGGTCTGCCCCTTGTTTTCTGCCAAACTCGGTTGCGATTCGCGGTTGCCTCCGCGCCGGGCAACACTCGGGTTGCACGCCGTAAGCCCATGGTATCATTGTGCTTCGCGGGCTTTCAAGGCAGGGGCAGAAGAAAAAAATGCCATCTCGGGAATTTTCTGGTTGACGTTATGGTCATTCCACCATAGTTTGGGCGCCGAACTCGTTCGGAGAATATGCGATGGAACCATTGACGGAAAAACAGCGGCAGATTTTGGACTTCATTGCGGGCAGCTTGCAGGAGAATCACCCGCCGAGCCAGCGGGAGATCGCGGCCCACTTCGACATGGCCCAGAACTCGGTTTATCAGCTCGTGGGCTATCTGAAGAAGAAGGGCTACGTCGTGGACGTGGGGGGGCATCGGGGTCTTCGCCTGTCTCCGGATTATCTCGATGAGGTCCAGGAGACGGAAGGGCTTCCGATTCTGGGTCGGGTGGCGGCGGGCGAGCCGATCCTGGCGGAGGAGAACATCGAAGGCTACGTGACGCTCGAAAAGCTGTTTCCCCATTCGAAGGGGACGTTCGCCCTTAGGGTCTCGGGTGACAGCATGGTCGACGAAGGGATTATCGACGGGGATTTCGTCATCGTCGAATCCGCTTCGAAGGTCGGCAATGGGCAGATCGCGGTCGTGCTGTTGGACGACGAGGCGACGGTGAAGCGCGTGTTCGTGCAGAAGAGCCGGATCGCGCTGAAGCCGGCCAATCGCCAGGCGGGATATAAGACCCGCTATATCAAGCAGTTCGACAAAGACATCCGCATGATCGGCAAGGTCGTCGGCTGCATCCGCACGAAAATCCGGTAGGTGCGATGATGGTATGTCCTGTTTCCATCGGGATTGCAGGCTGGTCCTATGCGGACTGGAAGGGGATCGTGTATCCCGAGCACAAGGTGGACGAGCTGGTCTACGTCAGCGAGTTCGTGGACTGCATCGAGATCAACAGCACCTTTTACCGACCGCCGTTTGCCAGGACGGTTCGCTCCTGGCTGGAGCGGACGTCGCAGAAAGCGGAGTTTTTCTTTACCGCCAAACTGCACCAGAGCTTCACGCACGAGGGGAAGGTCGATCCAGAGGTCGTCGCGCAGTTTCATCAGGGGTTTGCGCCGTTTCTGGAGGCGAAAAAGCTCAAGCACCTTCTCGTGCAGTTCCGATACGATTTTGCCGATGGGGAACCAGCCCGGCGGCACCTGACGCATATCGTGGAGCGCTTCCGTGACGCGTTCCGCCTGGTGTTGGAGTTACGGCACGTCTCCTGGGAGAGCCAGGGGGCGCTGGCTTTTCTCGAGGGGCTGGGCGTTACCGTGTGCAACCTGGATTACCCGACGTCGCGGCAGTCGTTCAATGTGCAGCACTGCACGGTCGGGCGGGACGGGTATTTTCGCCTGCACGGGCGAAACGCGGAGAAATGGTTCAGCAAGGCGGGACGGGACGAAACCTACAACTACTACTACAACGAACGCGAACTGGCGGGGATCAAGCAGCGACTCGACGAACTGGGCAAGGCCTTCGAGTCGCTGACGGTCATCGCGAACAATCATTATCGAGGGGCTGAACTGGCGAACGCTCTTGAGTTGAAGGCCTTGGTCAGCGGGCAGAGGCAACCTGTCCCGGCGGGGCTGCTCAAGACGTATCCGCATCTCGCAAAAATCGCTATCGGCTCGTAGTCATTCGTACAGTGTCGTCGATCTGGGTGGGGATGGTATGCGCATTGCGGCGCTGGCATGTCGGAGTTTCTACAGCCTGTTGCGGGGGGCGGTGTCGGTTCAGCGGTGGGTGGCGAGGGCGGCTGAGTATGGCTACGGAGCGGTGGCGCTGGCGGATGTCAACTGCCTCTCGGGGGCCGTCGATCTGTGGAAGGCGACGGAGGGGACCGACGTGCGCCCGATCCTCGGCGTCGAGATCCTGACCGAGACGCAGCGGGCGATCCTGCTGGCGGAGAACCGTAGCGGGTATGAGAATCTGTGCCGGATTACGACGGCGCGGAATCTGGATCCGAAGTTCGACCTCGTCGAGCAGTTGAAGATCGACAGCAGGGGAGTGATCGGTCTGTGCGATGGCCCACGCCTGCTGGGACGATTGAAGCAGGTGCTGGGCAAGAGGCACTTGTTCGTCGGTTGCAATGATATCGAAGGGACGGAACTGGCGCGGACCCTGGGAATCGAGCCGATCGCTTGGTGTCCTGCCAACGGTGTCGATGAAAAGGATGTCGAGACGATCAAGCTCGTGAACCGCATTCGCGCGATGAGTGTGGCGGGGGCGGGCCCGCACGATCCGTGCGGCTTCCATGTGCTGATGACCGCTGAAGAGGTCGAGCGGAAGTTCCGCAACGCCCCGAAGGCGCTCCTCCACGCGGACGAGCTGGTCCCTCGCTGCGATTTGGCGTTGCTGACGGGCAAGCCGATCCTGCCGAAGGTGCACCTTGGGCCGGGTCAGAGCAGCGAGCGGGAGTTGGCGCGGCTCTGCCATCGGGGACTGGCGAGACGGTACAACCCCATCCGTCGCGAGATCCTGCGGAGGCTGGAGTACGAACTGGCGACGGTCCAGCAGAACGGGTTCTGCGATTATTTCCTGGTGGTCCACGAGATCGTCGATTTCGCCCGACGGAACGGGATTCCCGTCGAGGTGCGTGGTTCGGCGGCGGGGTCTCTGATCTCGTACGTACTGGGTTTTACGCGGGTCTGCCCGGTCGAAAACCGCCTCTACTTCGAGCGTTTCATGAATCCGGGGCGGACGGATTGTCCCGATATCGACATCGATCTGTGCTGGCGAAAGCGGGATGAGGTTATCCGTTTCTGTTACGAGCGGTGGGGCTCGGCGCATGTCGCGATGGTCTGCAATGTGAATCGCTATCGGCTGCGCAGCGCGATCCGGGATGCGGGTCGGGCGCTGGGACTCGAACCGGTGCAGATCAACCAGTTGACCCGGGGCAGGAAGATCAAGGGGACTTCTCCCGTGTACCGGCTGGCGGAGAGCCTGGTCGGCATTCCGCGTCACCTGGGCGTCCATTGCGGCGGGATCGTGGTCACTCCCTGTCCGGTGAGCCATATCGCACCGCTGGAGCGGGCCCACAAGGGGGTTGTCATCGCGCAGTACGACAAGGATATGGCGGAGGCGATCGGCCTGGTGAAGATCGATCTGCTGGGCAATCGGGCGCTGTCGACGGTCAACGGCGCCATTCGGATCCTCGATCGCAATCACGGTGATGAAAAGGACTTGAGTTTCGATCCGAACGATCAGAAGACCTCGCAGATGCTCAGTGCTGGCGACAGCCTCGGCGTGTTCCAGAGTGAATCGCCCGGCATGCGACAGTTGCTTCGGGGTTTGAAGGTCAAGAGCAAGAAGGATCTGGCGATTGCGCTGTCGCTGATTCGCCCGGGGCCGGCTTCCGGGGGCATGAAGACCGCGTTTATCGAAAGACACGTTCACGCAAAGCCGTTCACGTACCTCCATCCGAAACTGGAAACGCTGCTGGGCGATACGTATGGCGTGATGCTCTACCAGGAGGACGTGATGCGGATCGCAGTCGAGGTGGCGGGTTATACGGTGGCCGATGCGGATCGCTTTCGTTCGGAGGTGTCGAAGAAGGTTTCGCCTGCGCGTTTGCAGGCGCAGTACGTCGATTTCGTCCGCTCGCGTGCCGATCGGGCGGGGATCGACCGACAAAGCGCTGACGCGATCTGGGACGAGATCCTGCGGTTTGCGGCCTATTCGTACTGCAAGGCGCACGCGACGGTCTACGCGAACATCGCGTGGGAGACGGCCTTTCTCAAGGCGCACCACCCCGTTGCGTTCTATTGCTCGCTGTTCAACAACCATCACGGGATGTATCCGCTGCGGGTGTATGTCTGGGATGCCCGACGGCGGGGCGTTTCGATCCTGCCGGTCCACGTCAACCACAGCGAGATCGAGTGGAGCGTGGAGGGTCGGGCAATTCGAGCGGGGTTGAATATCGTCAAGGGACTCAGTTACAGTACCGCTCGGGAATTGATCCGCCAGCGGCGGATGCGGACGTTCACGTGCATCGACGATCTGAGGCGGCGCGTGCCGTTTCGCCGGCCGGAGTTGCAGAACCTGATTCACGTCGGCGCCTGCGACGGACTGGGGCTGACCCGTCCAGTGATGCTCAACCGCTTGCAGTTTGCCTTGCCCGAGGCGAATCAGGCGATGTTGTTCGATATCTATCAGGATCGCTTCGCGGCGCGCCTGCCCGATTACGATCGAATCGCCAGGCTCAAGGCGGAACTCGACGTCACCGGGATCTCGTTCGGTCTTCACCCCGGCGCATTGCTGCCAAGCGGATACGTCCCAGCGAGGCAACTGCCCCGATGGGTCGGAAAGAGAACCGCGGTCGCGGGGTTCGTCGCGACCGCTCGACGCGCCCGAACCAGCGACGGACGCGTCATGGGTTTCGTCACGCTGGAGGATTCCAGCGGTCTGGCGGAGGTCAGTTTCTTTCCCGACCAGATCCAGCAGTATCACGGCATCTGCTCGTATGGCGGTCCGGTGTGGGCCCGGGGGCGGGTCACGGAGCATCTGTCGTCGATCGCCCTGGAATGCGCCGCCTGTGGAAAGATCGCGTGATCGGCTGCTGGTCTCGGGCGTAGAGTCCTCTGAGCGGTGGATTGTCGTATTGTCGAGGGTTTGCTACAATGGTGCCGGTTCGGTCCGACCTGGTGACCGACGGAAGCTGGTCGCGTGGACCATTCGTATGAAGGTGTATATCGCACATTCGGGTCAACACTGAAAAGGGGGACTCCTCATGGAAAGACGCTCATTTCTCAAGGCGGCGGGAACGGTCGCCGGCAGCTATGCATTCGGAGCCGGAGCGCTGACGGGCGCGCAGCAGGCGGGCCTGGTCGAAGAAACGCTCGGGCTGCCTCAGCGCATCCTGGGCAGGACGGGGGCCAGGATCTCCGTCGTGGGATTCCCCGGTCTGGCGCTGGCCAATTACGACCAGGAGGCCGGCACGGCCGGGTTGCACAAGGCCTTCGATCAGGGCATCAACTACTTCGACGTCGCGCCCGCCTATGGTCGCGATGGCGACGCGGAGATCAAGATGGGCATCGGTCTCCAGGGGATCGATCGCAGCAAGATCTTCCTGGCCTGCAAGACCAAGATGCGCGACAAGGACGGCGCCCGCGCCGAGTTGGAACGCTCGCTGAAGAGACTCAAGACCGATCACTTCGATCTCTATCAGATGCACGCGATCTTCACCGAAGATGAAGTCAAGCAGGCTCTGGGACCGAACGGCGCGCTGGAAACGTTTCTCAAGGCGAAGGAAGAAGGCAAAGTCAAGCACTTCGGGTTCTCCGCCCATACGACGGCAGGGGCGCTGGCGGCGTTGGAGGGTTTCGAATTCGACTCGGTCATGTTTCCCATCGGTTTCGTGGATTACTTCAAGACCGGGTTCGGCAAAGAGGTGATCGAGCGGGCGAACGAAAAAGGCGCGGTGGTCCTGGCAATCAAGGCGATGTCGAAAGGCGCCTGGCCGCAGGGGATGGAACGGACGCGACGATGGTGGTATCGCGCCACCGAGTCGCAACGCGAGGTGGATCTGGCAGTTCGGTTTTCTCTGTCGCTTCCCGGCGTGGTCGCCGCGATTCCGCCTTCGTGGCTCGATCTGCTCGACAAGGCGGTCGTCGCAGGACAGTCTTTGCGTCCGGTGGATGAAGAGGAGACCCGGGAACTGCACGAAGTCGCCAAGGACTGCCAGCCGCTGTTCCGCAATGACGATGCCCGCGCGGCCGCCGATGCCGTCGATCCGCACTGCCCGCACGCCATCGGAGCCCGGACACCGACGGCATAGACATCCGCCCACACAGCACCCATCGACACGCGCATTGCCTCTGAGCAGGATCACCTCTCGGTGATCCTGCTCGTTTCGTACATGCCGCCCCCTGTCTTCCAAATCGATCGGAATATTCCGTTGACAGATCGCAAACATGGCAAGGCGAGCCATCGACCGCAGACAAAGTGACCCCAGGTGAGACATAACCCCATGGTGGGATTATCGTCGTTCGGTGTACGTGCAAATTACGTAGTTTCCACAATAGACAAAAATCTCTGGTGCATTACGATGCTCTTGGTTGCTGATTGATTCTTGGTGCGGTGATCGGAGACGTGCATCCAACCATCGATCACTTCTGTGTCGAGGTGGAATCACGGAGGAACAGAAATGGAGTGGCAACGGAGGCCATCGCGGTTTCAGGAGGTGCGCTGTTCTGTCGAGCGGCTGATCGAATCGGTCCGTCCGGGCAGAAGCGAGCACCTGGGTACCTGCCTCAATGATCCTCCGGCGTTCGCATTCCTCCGCGGTTTCCTTGTAGTTGCTCGGTGTGCTGGTGGCCGTACTTTGCCAACGTAGTGGAATCACTTTAGAGCCAACGGACCACCATCAGTTGTGACGACAGCATTTGAAACGATGTTAAGATTGGCGACTTGCAGAGAAGGAGACTTTCAGCCAATATGCGGCGTCGGCGATTTCTGCTGCGGAAGGCAGCCGACGGCCGTCAAAAGCGAGAAGTTACCCAGTTGCCAGCGAAGGGGACTGCTTCGAAGGATGATTTTCGCAAGGGACAGACGTAAGCGAAAAAGGACCGGTTGTCTGCGATAGAGTAGGCGGTAATTCTGACCCGATCGTGCGTTGAACGGGCCGGTGGCCTTAGATGGAAGGCTTTTTCGGAGGATCCCTCCACGAGGAGGGTTGGAAAGGAGGACACGATGTTGCTGAGTCGTAGGTTGTTCAGTTCCGTGGCCATACTCGTCTTCGCCGTCCTGGCGCGGAATGCTGCGGTCGCGATGACTGCAGAAGAAGCGATCGAACTCATTGCCACGCGCCTCGATCAGGACCAGATCAAGGACGGTCCCGATGCGGGCCTGTGGCCCCTCGAGATGACATACCTCGGGCCGATCGCGACGGGCATGGCCTCCGCCTACGAGTGGGCGCAAGTTCCCGCGTACCGGAGTGCCGCGGAACTTGCTGGGGAATGGATCTTGGCTACGGCGGTTTCTCAGGGCAATCTCTTCGGCGACGAGGCGTACGCCTTTGTCCATTTGAGCGAGATGGCCGAGGATCCGAATCACAATATCTGGCAGAACGCTCTGGTTGACTTCTTCCTGAGCCCTCGAAAGGGCCACACTGAAGACAGTACAGAAGAGTACCTGGTGGCCTTCGACGGATTGGAGCCTTCGACCGCGACGTTCTATCTGGCACACTATCTGGTTGCGGCGGACTATGTTAATGATCTGGATGAGGAGATTTGGCGGCACGCCCTGATCACCCATCTGGCTCGAATCGATGATGAGGCCGTATACCCCGTCATGGCGCTCGGCGCTGCGACGTGGGCGCTGACCCTGACGGATTCTCCCACTGAGACTCTGGTGACTACGCATGAGGTCAGACCGGATCCTTGGTATTGGGATGGGGTGACGGTCGGGGACTTGCCTGAACTGCTGGCAGGTCATCAGGTCCCGGAAGGCGAACTCTTTGCCGGGAGTTTCTACTGGCGGCTGGACCATACGGATGGCGGGACCGGAGGCGTAGTCTCTGGGTATACGGAGGACACCGTATTCGGCACGCTTGGGCTGGTGGCGGTGGCGTCGAAAAGCCAGGCGGAGCCAGGCGACGAGATACACCAGGCCATTCTGGCTGCTCAGGAGGCTCTGCTGCACGGCGTTGACGAGACAGGTCAGGTTTACGAACATCTCACCCGTAACGGCGCGATGTACAATACGTTCTCCGGCGAGATGATGCAGGTACTCTGGAGTATCGAACAATACCTGAATCGCGACGTCCCGGTAGATGATACAGATCCGGAAGACGGAGCAGAATAGAACCAGGGTCTATCGTGTGGGAATAGTCAAGAGCACGAAACGGAACGCGTTTTTGCGCATCGCAGGAATGGGAATGATCAGGACACTGACAAGGAGGTGCACCATGAAAAAAATGCTTTGGATGCTGTTGTTGTTGGGAATAGTAGCCACATTGTTGGCACCGTCCGTTTTGGCGGCGCCCAAGGCAAATGCCAAATCGTCGGCCAAGCAGATGACGCTCTTCGACCCCTTTGAAATGAGGACGGTTGTGCTGGCTGATGGCAGCGATGCGTCTACCCCCAAGGAATGGACCTTCACGCGGCAGTCTATCCGTGTTCCGGTCCGGGCTGGTCTGCGAAGCGCGTTCAAACCCGTTTGGTAAGAAACTGTGATCCCAGTGAAATGCTGCTTAGGCAGCATGAAAGGACCCAGGCAGACGACCGCTCGGTGATTCTCTTCCGAGCGGTCTCTGGAGGGGTGAAAGACGGCCTTAACATGGTCTTGCGCGGAGGGGCTGCCTGTTGATCGGGTGATGGTGCGGTCGAATGTGGTTACCTTATGGAGAAAGGTGATGGAGTGCTGTTGTGAACTGCTTCGTTGCTGCCTCGGAACTTCGTTGAAACGGTTCGCGCGATTTTGTCGCTGTCTGTGCCATAGTCGCATCCAAGAAGGCGCGTATGGGTTGAAGCAGACCTGAAAGAGCCCCCGTGCGGGCTGGCATATTCCGGATGGTAAGCGCTTGCTACTGAGTGCCACGGAGGAGGGGGCGCTGTGCGGATGATGTCGCCGTTCGTCGGGTCCCGTCCTGCGCGGCCAGGAAGGTTTGCGGTTCATCCGATGGCGAAGGGGTCGGCGTCTGATCGTACCCATCGTATTCGATTGTGGATACGCGACCCCCCGATGCTCTTCGCCCGAGAGGGACCGTTTCGAAAAGGAGGAGTGGAGGTTCACTGCTATGGCAAGAATGAGAACCGTTGTGGGGTATCTCGGGCCATGGTTTGTTCTGATTGCATGGTCCCATGGTCTGGTCGGGTGTGGAGACCGAATCCGTTTGCCCTCTGCGGAACGGGTCTCCGATTTTGCACGCGCGCCGGGACGTGACGGCCCGAGCATCGACGTGGGCCGCATGCTTGAGGCTAAGGTTGACACCGGTCCATACCGTGTCGTGGCCGGCGACGTCATTGAGCTCGAGATGCCTTCTGTTCTGTTTGGGGATGCGCCGGCCGAGCCAGCCGGCCGAAGCGGACGGGTATCCTTCCGGTGCCGCGTCGGCGACGCGGGCCTGCTGTTGCTTCCCGATGGCCGGCAAGTCCACGTTGCCGGAAAACGCCTGTCCGAGATTGAAGAAGATATCATCGACGTCTATTATCCTACATATGTCAAGTCTCGCCCCTTGGTTTACGCTTCTGTTATCGAGTATCGGCTGTGGCGCGTTCAGGTCCTTGGGGCGGTTGTCGCGCCGGGAGTCTATGAGCTTCGTCACGACCAGATGTCCCTGGTGATGCTTCTGATGCGAGCAGGGGGCATAGCCGAAGAAGGCGCGGCCGTCGTTCGCATTCAGCGGGCGAATCCGGAGCGGGAGCCGCAGCCGGACAACCCGGTGGGCCATCCGGTGCCTACGCGACGCCCAATTTCCAAAGGCCGGTCCGGTGTTTCGCTGGCGAGTTGGTATTCCCGCGACGTCCAACCCCATCTCCTCGTTCAGACGCCACCGATCGCCCTGATGCGCTTTCGGAAAGAGGGGCCCCTGATGACGTCGGGCTGGCTAACCGTCAAAGAGGGATCTAAATCTCTGGTCCATACGTGGCTTGATCTGGCTAGCGACCAGCAGCGCTGGACGGTGATCGAAGCCGCCAAGGCCGAGGCGCCGCGACTGAGCGTTTCTGAGATGGAGGCGCAACTGCTGGTGTTGACAGACGTTCTGGAAGGCGCCAACGGAAACCAGGACCGAGCCGCCTCTCGTGGGAAGGCACAGACGCGTTGGAGCCGTGTGGACATGGATTGTTATTCTGTCGGGCTGGGGGAATCGACACCGTCGCCCAACGGAGGGGACCACTGGATCGAGGTGTCCGACACAAGGGAGGAGGGAGCGCCTGTCGCTGCGGCCGGGACCCATGACCCGGCAACGTTGATCATGCCCGTGAGGGGATTGAATATCCCCTTTGCGGACGTTCCTCTTCACGCCGGCGACTCGGTCATCGTGGAGCGTCTTGAACCGAAATGGATTTCCGTACTGGGTTTGGTCGGCGCGCCTGGCAACTACCCCTATCCACCGGAGGCAGAATACTGTCTGGCCGATGCCTTGGCTCTTGCCGGGGGGTTGGACCCGGTTGCACGGCCGCGCTATGTCGCGGTCTATCGCTTGAAGGCCGACGGGACGGTTGATGGCATTACGTTCCAGTTTGTCAATCCCGAGAAACAGGAAGAACTCACAGGGTATCTGGCACTAAGGATCAAGCCGGGCGATGTCATTTCCGTCGAGTCAACGCCACGTACGCGCAGCAATGAATTCTTCGACAGAGTCTTTCGGCTGAGCCTTGGCTTGCTGATTGATCCTATGGATTTCATCGATGATGAGTGAGCTAAACCGATTGTCGGGTCCCCTTGGGGCCGGCTGGCAGATGGGGCGGGTGCCCCCTGCGTTGCGCCGGGGGACGATGTATCGCAATGGATCGAGCCAGATCGTGCTGTCATTCCAGCCTGTCCGTCACTCTACGGAGGGGAATGGCCGAGGAGTCGCGGAACGATGATTGAGCCAAGGGAATCGTCACGATCGTCTGATTCCAGGACGAATGCCGGGCTCAGCCCGACCCGGAGGTACTTGGCAGGCGGAGACGGCCAAGGCATGTCGGGAGCGATTCCTTCGGCGATGACCCCTGACAATCTCATCAAAGTCTTCTGGCAGAGCCGGTGGGTCATGCTTGTCTTGATCACCCTTGCCCTGTTCATGGGTTTCGTCTACATTCAGAAGGCCACGCCTATCTATACGAGTACGGCAAAACTGTATGTACAGCAGAGCATTGTCTCCATCCCCGGACTGGAGCGTGGTGCCTTGCCCCGCTACAACTTGCATACCCAGGCCCAGTTGCTTCGATCTACGATCATCTTAAGTGCGGCCCTCCAGGGCAAGAACACCAGCCGAATGCGCACCTTTTCTGGCACAGATAACCCTGTGGCCTACCTGAGGAGACACCTCGATGTCTCCGTAGGGAGAAACGACGATATCATCAGCGTGTCGTTGAACTCGCCCGATCGCATCGAAGCCGCCGAATTGGTCAACGCGGTCGTCGACAAGTACATAGAAGACCATGAGGCGAACAAGCGGACAAGTGCGGCTGAATTGCTGCTGAGTTTGCGGGAAAGACTGAATGAGGCCCGTAAACAAGAGCAGGAGCGACTGGATGCATTGACGGACTTCAGGAAGGAAAACATCCTGCTCGCGACGGAATCAGACCAGGGCGCCGGCGTGATGGGCCAACAATTGCGCCTGGAAAGTCTGTATATGGATGCCCAACTGAGGGCCCTGGCGGCCAGGGAAACCCTGGAGAGAATAGAGGCGTTTTCGGAGCAGCCTGCCGCTTTGCGGCAGATGCTAAGTGCCTCGGGCACCGCGCAGGACCCCGGAGCCGAGGAGCGCGCCGAGTTGCGTGCGCAACTCGTTCAAAGCCGGTTCGATCGTACCTTTCTGCTCGAGGCCAGTGACCTGACCGTGGATCACCCGAGAGTGAAGTTATTGGATGCGCAGATCGAGCGTCTCGAAGCACGGCTAGTCGAGTGTGATCGTGACTTCTTCGAAGCGACCAAGGCCGGGGCTGAACGCGAGCTTCTGGGAGCTGAGCAAAATGAGAAAAATGTGGCGCAGTTGTTGGAGCAGGAGCGCCAGAGAACAGCCAGCTATAGCGTTCAACTGGCCGAATATGATCGGCTGAGGAAGGAATTTGAGCAGTCGGAAGAATACTGCCAGACCCTGGAGTTACATCTACGGGGCATGAACATAAGCGAGGATTTCGAGGGTGATGAGATACGGGTCTTGGAGGTGGCTCGCCCCAGTGCATCTCCCTCGGAGCCGCAACGGGCTCGGGCCATGGCCATTGCCCTGATTTTAGGCTTGCTGTCGGGAGGTGTATTCGCGGTCTTGCGCGATCTGTTGGATCAGACGTTGCGATCGACGGATGAAATATCGGCGGTGCTCCGGCTTCGAGTGTTGGGCGTGATTCCGACGATGCCGCGTCGCCAGAATGTCTCCGTTCGCGGTCAGAAGGTCCATCTGCAGCCCGAATCGCCGGAGGCGGAGGCGTTCCGGACGGTGCGAACCGCGGTCTTCTTTGGGGTGTCCAAAGAGGAAGCCAAGACCTTGGTTGTCACCTCCCCAACCGCTGGCGACGGAAAATCGACGTTGGCCAGTAATTTGGCTATCGCGGTCGCTCAGGCCGGCCAGAAGACGATTCTCGTCGATGCGGACCTGCGAAAGCCGACCCAGCATGTGATTTTTGGCCGTTCGGGAGAGGAACAAGGTCTCAGTGACGTGTTGACGGGTAAGGCTGCTCTGGCGCGGGCAATCCAGTCGACGCCTGTCGAGGGTCTTCAGTTGCTGCCGGGTGGCTCCAGCCTGCCTCACCCTGCCGAGGTTCTCAGCAGTCGGAACTTTGCCAAACTTCTCCAGAGTCTTGGCGGGGCATACGACCGAATCGTGATTGATGCACCTCCGGTTACCGTCGTGACAGATGCGCAGATTCTTGGGGCCCTGTGCGACGTCACGGTGTTGGTGTTGCGGGCCGGAAAGTCCACACGAAAGGCGGGTCGGCGCGCTATTGATGCTTTGTACGACACCGGTGCGAACCTGCTCGGCACGGTGGTGAACGATGTGCGCCAAAGTGGCGATCGCTATGGGTACTACGGCTACTACGGCTGGTCTTCTGATTCCGGCGGCCACAAGGGTCGGTCCCGCAACGCAAAACGTGCGGCGCATGCGAATGGGCCTGCGGTTGGCTTGCTCAGAAAGAGGAGTGGGTGAAATGATCAGGACCAGCCCATGTCAGGGGTACGTGTCCGAACACGCGACCGTCTTTCGCACGCTCCTCCAGTGCCGCATACGGTGTGATGAGGCGGAAAGGAGCTTAGCCAATGTCTAATCGTGCACAACAACTCACTTATGATAGACGTGCTGAGCGTTTCGATCGCGTCATCGAGTGGCTCGTGGTTATTCTCTTGGCCTTTATGCCTCTGACGTTTGGTGCCGTGGAGAGCTGGAGCGAACAGATTGTCATTCTCCTGGCAGCGGCTCTGGCCATCTGCTTTATGCTGAAAGTGGTTCTGACGCCTGCTGCCGGGATGGTCTGGACGTGGGCCTACGTCCCGATCGGGATCTTGCTGGCGATTGCGGCAATTCAGGTCACTCCGTTGCCCCGGTTCCTGGTACATCTGATGTCCCCGAACACAGCCGACCTGAAGGCCGACCTGCTTGCCGACGTGCCCGGTGCAGACGAGGTGCTGGACCGCCTCACGATTAGTTTCTATCCCCATGGCACGTGGCATGACCTGCGCTTGTTGCTGGCGCTGGCGGCGATGTTTGTTGTGGTGTTCAATATCTATCGTCGGCACGAGGACATCAAGCGCCTGCTCGGGATAATCACCCTTATTGGTGGCGTCATTGCGCTGATTGCCCTGGTGCAGAATGTGTTTGGGAACAACAAGATCTATTGGTTTGTTCCCTCGCCTCATGGGGTCGCGCGTTCCGGGCCTTTCGTCAATCATAGTCACTATGGTCAGTTCATGAATCTGTCTATCGGCGCGGCACTGGGGCTGATATTTGTCAAGCTACGAGAAGCATTTGCGCGCCGTCAGTTCAGGCCGCAGGTCGTGGCGGACTACTTCATCTCGCCGGAGGCAAAACCGCTATGGGCACTCATCGCCTTCGTGATGCTGGGTGCAAGTACCGTGTTTCTGTCCATGACGCGCGGCGGCATGATCAGCATGCTCATCGCCGGAGCCTTTACCACTTTGGTACTGAGTTCGCGCCGGGCACTGAGGGGTTCGGCCTGGATGATGGCCTTGTTTGCTTTGGGAGCCTTCATCTCCGTGCTCTACATTGGCTTTGACGCCGTGTATGACAGGCTGGGAAGTCTCCGAGATCTGCAACATGCCCAAGGCGGGCGCATCCAAATCCTCAGGGACGTGGCCGTGGCCTGGACAAAGTTCCCTCTTCTGGGAACAGGACTGGGGACGCACGAGTTTGTCTATCCGATGTTTGACCGCTCCTCCATTCCTGAGATTGCCTCGCACGCCGAAAATGAATATGCCCAGGCCGCCGAGGAGACGGGGTTAGTGGGATTGATCACGCTGGTTGGGTTTGCGGTATTGATAGGTGTGCACTATGTGCGGACGACGAAGTACTTCCACGTGCCTATTTGCTCAGCGGCCTACGGCCTTGGTTTCGGTCTGGTGGCTATCCTAGTACACAGTCTGAGTGATTTTGGCCAGCACATCCCCGCCAATGCATTTTTGTCGGTGGTCTTCTGCGCCCTTTTGCTGCGTCTGTCCCGGTTGGGGGCAGAGGAGGGGATCGGTTGCTGGGAAGAGGTTCCGAAGTTGAGCCTGGGGGGCTGGCCTGCCAAAGCGGGACTGGTGATGGTTGTCGTGGTTTTTGGCTGGAGTCTGCTTGAGGCAGACGCCGCCCGCCGCGGGGAAGCCCACTGGACGAATGTGGTGCGGGCCGAACAAGACCTCATGGACGAGAACTGGCAAGGCAGTGATGAGCAGTACGTGTTCATACTGCAGGAAGCGGTTAACGCACGGGATTGCCAGCCTGGAAATGTCACGTATCAACACTGGCTCAATGCCTACCGATGGTACTCTCTGGCCAGAATGGCCGATCCAAACACGGGAGAAATGACAGTGACGCCTGAGGTGTTGGCCTTCGTGGAGCGCATAGCCGAGGAACTGAACCAGACGCGGCTTCTGTGTCCGACGTTCGGGCCGACTCTGTGTGTCCTGGGACAACTGGAAGGAGCCATTTTGGCGCGACAGGAGCAGGGTGCTCGACACATTCGAAAGGGGGTGGCACTCGCCCCGTGTGACGCGACCGCCCAGTTCGTGGCCGGCACATTGGAAGCCCAAGAAGGTAATGTCGAGATGGCGTTTGTGCATTTTGAAAAAGCGACGGAACTGGATAAGCGCTTGTTTGAAGAGATAGCATCAACCCTGATTGCGGAGTTGGATTCTCCGGACCTCGCATTGAGATTGTGTCAGGATGATGCGCGGCGATTGGCTTACGTCGCCACGGTTCTGGAAGACGCCCAGGGAGCGGTGATTACTGCCAGCGATGTACAGGAACGGGTGATGCAACACCTAGAGGAAAAGTGCAGGAGTGCCGACGCGCCCGCGGATGCTTTGGGTCGTTTGGCGCACATCTACCGGATTCGGGGCCGTCGCGCACAGGCCATTGAGTGTTATCGTCGTGCACTCGTCTCAAATCACGGCCAAGTCCGATGGCGGCTGAATTTGGCCCAACTGTTGGCCGAGAGCGGCAACGTGGAGGAGGCCGTTCGACAAGCGAACATTTGCCTACGCATCCGGCCGGATTTCTTTGAAGCGCAACAGTTCCTCGACCAGTTGGTCGCTGGTACGTAGCAGAGAGGCCGCTTGGTCGCAATCGGTTTGCTGGGATGACCACCGCCGGCCGGGCCCGCTTAGGTCACGCGGGTCGCCAAGACCGCGGGGGGCGGAACATCTGGCCCATGGCATACGCAGGGTTGAGCGGCCAGCCATGTCCACCGACGGGGACGGAGTCTGCTTGCTCATAGCTCCGTCGGCAGCGAGGCTGGGCCAGGCAGGAACGGACGATTGTGTTTTGTCACTGGGCGCAGCAGAGAGGGCTCACTCGTGACACCCGGCGACAATGTGAAAGTCGATCCTGGTTGTTTGAAGAACAGTTGATCGTTGTTCTAGACTGAACGTTCTTGAGGAGACACATATGTCATCCAGATTGACCTCGCACGCCAAAGTGAAGACGCACTATTTCCTATGGTCACTCCATAAGCCCATCGTCCGTAGAAGGTGTGCGGCCCAGTATGCGTACGACGTCGAGAAAACGTACTGGATCGACCCTAAGCGCATCACCCGGGCGTTCAGCATCGCCGCCTTCAATCGACTGGACCCGAACATGAAGCTGCCTTTCCGCATTCACCCACGTGCAGAACATGGGAGAATCCTGGGTGGTGATTGGGACTTGAAAACGATCGCATTTGAGGAAACGGATGTGTGGGCGGCATTCACGCAGCATTTCGTCGGGGGTAAACCCTGGTCGGAAACCTCCTTCTACCGCCGTGTTCTCGACACCATTGATGGCGGCGTACGCATGTGGGAGTGCGCCTCTCGTGAAGAATTTGAAGTCCGTCTGCAAAGGCTCGATGGCTTGTTCAGAGATATCCAGACACAAGGATATCGGACACAGGACGAATTAGGGGTTGTCACAGGGGGCCGAATCGAAAGCGACGAGATTCAAGTCCATATCGGTCGTCATGGTGACTACATCTTTGCTGACGGTCGACACCGGCTGTGCATCGCAAAGATACTAGGATTGGATCGGGTCCCGGTCAAGGTTTCCCGAAGACATAAGCGGTGGGTAGCTTTACGACGCGATATTCAAATGTACATTCGACAAGGTGGCAAATTGTATGCCCCCATACTCCATCCGGATCTCTCGGACCTTCCCTCGGTCCAGGGGCATGAGCGACTGGAGCTCATCAAGCCGCATCTCCCCGCGCATCCCGGGAGAATGCTCGATATCGGTGCCCACTGGGGTTATTTCTGTCACCGCTTCGAGGATCTGGGGTATGAGTGTACCGCCGTCGAGTGCAACGATCTGAACACGCAATTCATGGAGAGATTGCGGCGTGCCGAGGACAAGCACTTTCGCGTGGTTCATGGTTCGGTCCTGGACCTGAACTTGCCGGAAGCGTACGATGTGGCTCTGGCGCTGAATATCTTTCATCACTTCCTGAAGAAAGAAGTCCTGCATCAGAAATTGATTAAGTTTCTGGCGAAGCTCGATGTGCGGATGATGATCTTCGAGGCGCATCGTCGAACCGAACCGCAAATGGAAAGTAGCTTTCGCAACTATGGGCCCGAAGCGTTCGCGCGCTTTGTCCAGTCGCACGGGCGTTTCCGCACCTGTACTAAGATTGGTGATTCCCCGGATGGAAGACCCGTGTTTAAACTGATGAGATAAAGGCGTTGGGCTGATGATATACCCCTACGAGGAAAGGCAATGAGGCCCCAAACGAAGAAGCTGGCCCGGTTTGTACTCGCTCCCCTGGTCCGCTACCGGTATCCGAGGATGGTGCTGGCCTATCCGCTCTACCGCAAGTGGATCGCGCATAGTGAAGCGGCCGTGATGCTTCATCAGAAGGAGGAGCGGCTTGATGAATCGTATTGGATTGGCCGACTGAGACAGTATGCCCATATGGTGGATAAGGGACTGCACCGTGGGGATTTCACAAAGGGACGCGGAACGCAGGCCTATGGGGCCGCCAAAGTGGCCCTGTCTCACATCGAGTCGGCCCAGGCGCTTGAGGACCCTTCCGTCGTATGGGCTATAAGCCGAATCAAGAAATACGAAGCGCTCCAAGAAGGTGCCGCGGGCCGCGTGCAGTGTGAGGCCGCGAGAACGACCTGTACATATGGAGACCTTCTCAACGCAATCCAAACGCGACGTTCCGTGCGGCGTTACTTGAACAAACGCGTAGAAGCGGATGTTATCGAAAAACTGACAGATGTTCTGGACTGGTCGCCAAGCAGCTGCAATCGCCAGACCGCCCGAGTGTATGCCACCAATAATCCTGACATTGTACGCCAGTGTGTCAAGCTGCACGGCGGCGCGGCTTGCTTCACGGACATCTTGGCCCCGTTGTTTCTGACGTTCTGTGCCGATTCACGCGTGTACGAGATGCCGGTCGAGGTCGCGCTGCCCCATGTCGATACAGCCCTGGGCGTGCAGAATTGCATGCTGGCGGCCCATACACTCGGGATCTCGCTGACGCTGTTGACTTGGGCGCAACATGTGTCATGGCAGGATTGCGAGTTGCGAAAGATCTTCGGTATTCCTCGGCACTTTCAGATCATTGTCAGCGCTGTGGGCGGATACGCCGACGGAGGAGCAGAGGTCCCGGCACGCAAGACCAAAGAGTTGTTTCTTATCCGATAGGCACAGCTAACCGAAAGGGATATTCGGTTTTCCAGACGCAGGGGCGGGAAATGAAAGTAGGCATCCTGACATTTCACAGCAGCTATAATTTTGGCGCCCATCTTCAGACGCTTGCGGTCCAGGAGCTTTTGCGGCAGCGGGGTTGCGATACGGTGGTCATCGACTATCGTGACCCCTGGAGGACAGAGATGTACCTCTCGAAGGTCCCCCCCGCACAGGCAGAGCTTCACGAGCGCTTCATCCAGGAGTACCTCTGTACGTCACCTCGTTTCTCATGCGACGATGAGGTGCGCCAATACTGCGATGAGGAACTGGATGTCGTGGTTGTGGGCAGTGACCAAGTCTTTCGCCTCTTACCGAGATGGGCTCCCAAGCAATTGCTCCGGCTTTTACTCACGGGCAAGACATCGTCTTCGTGGACCCAGATCAGTACCCGGCTGCCGGCGTATTGGCTGCCCTGGGAGAAGAACGGCGGTCGAACGCCCGGAAGGGTCGCGGTATCGGCCAGCGCCTGTGGGACCCCCTATCGATGGCTGGATTCCTCGTTGCGCCACGCCGCGTATCGTCAACTGCGCAGTTTCGATTTCGTTTCGGTCCGGGACGACTGGACTCGCAACATGGTCAATCATCTTTCGAAGGGCACGGTAGCGTCCGAAGTGTGTCCGGACCCGGTGTTCGGTCTCAATAGCTGCTTTCGTGTGCCAGAACGAGAGGCTCCGGATATCGACGTGTCAAAGACCATACTGGTCTCTTGTTCTTTGAACGATCGGTGGCTGGCGGAGTTCAGACACCTTGCGCATGACCATGGGTATACGCTCGCCAATCTGCCGGATCCGCATGACGTGCTAGCCTTCGACGAAAGCGATTTCACGATCGACCTGCCATTGTCGCCGCTGGCCTGGTATAGCTTGCTGTCACGGGCTGCCGGCTACGTCGGCGGGCGGTTCCACGGCTTGGTATCAGCTATGGCGAATCAGACGCCTGCCGTCAGCATTGAGTTGTCGCACAAGCCCAGGCTCTCAAAGATGAAGAGCCGGACCTATGATCTTTGCTGTAAGGCAGGAGTCCGCCGCCGGCATAAGCCGATCAACTGGGTGGTACGCCCGCGGCCGGCGACGGTCTTTGCGACGTTGTTTGACGGTGCGTCGCAGGCGGCCATGAATCGATGGTCTCAGGGCGCGCGCATACGCCTGGGCCAGATTCTTGATAAGGCCTTGGCGGCGGCCGGTCGACCCAGAGGGACTTGAAACCTGCTCCCAGAATGTTAGTCATCTTGCCCCTGATGGCCGCCTAATCGGAATCCCGCCCGGCTTGGGAGCGCGATTGGAATCTCATGGCAGCATCGAAGGTAATCATAAGCAAAAAGTTGGTGGCGATCAATTCGGCGAGCTTCGCCGTGGTACGACTGCTCGGCATAAGTGTCTTCCTGTGGGCGCGGTATCGGCTGCTGCACGTCGTGTCTCCGGAAGAGTTCAGTGTGTTTGTGGTCATCGGTGGCTTCTTTTTTCTGATGCCCGTGTTACTCCAGGTGTTTTTTGGCTCTACGCTGCGGTACGTGGTTGAGCATTACGCCCGAGATGAGATGGAGCAGGTCACGTCGGTCGTCTCGAGTATCTGGCCGGTGCTCGTCATCATTGGTGGGCTCATGGGCGTAGCGACGGCCGTGGGCATGCGATATATCGACGTCCTGTTCGTGATCCCGCCCGAGTTCAGGCGCGACGCGCAGTTGATGCTGATACTGATTTCGCTCTGGGCCGTGCTGAACCTGGTACTGGCTCCTTTCACATTGGGGATCCACGTATTGCAGAAGCATGTCCTCAACAATGCCATTTCCCTGATGGGCGAAACGTTGAAGATCGTCCTGCTGTTTATCCTGTTGTTTGGGGTTAGCACCCGGGCCTTATGGATGGCCGTGGCGACAACCGCCGGTGAACTCTTTTGCCTGTGTGTCAGAACGGTGATCTCTGTTCGTCTGGTACCGCAATTGCGATTCTCGCGGTCGCACATCGAGCTGGGCCGCATACCCGAACTGCTCTGGTTCGGCTTGTGGAACTCACTGGTAGTCCTGAGTCGATACCTTCAGAACCACGGAAGCCTGCTCATCATGAACCGCTTCAGCACACCGGTGGAGACAAATTGCTTTAGCCTTGGACGTTCCATGAACCGGGAGGCCAATCAACTGTGGGAGCCGGCGCGGGCCAGTCTTGGAGCGCCACTGACGGCGATGTATGCCACAGGCAGTTGGACCCGATTGCGCAAGGCTTACCAGACGGGAGGCCGATATGCCATTTGGATTGTCATGGCCGTCGTCACTCCACTGGTGGTATTTCGCCATGAATTCACTCGTCTCTACGCTGGAGAACAGTATTTGCGTGCGGCCCCCGTTTTGCTGTTTTGGCTGCTTCCCATCCCCTTCCAACTTGTCAACGTGATGCTTCCCCAGATCGCGCGCGCGCAGGCGCGCCTGAGAGGTCTGGCGCTACGCACTTTGTGCGTTCAAGCCGTCAGTCTTGTGGCTATTGTGGTGGTCGTAGGTTACTTCAAGGGGGACAGTCTTGCCGCCGCGATTACTTTCGCGTGCTGCACCATTGTCGGGGAGATCACGCTGATATGGCCCCACGGGTGTCGGCTGTTAGAGATCAAGCTGGACAATATGTTCAGCGACGTCATCGTGCCTGGACTGGCCCCTGTCGGCTTGGCTGGCGCGGTCCTGATACTGATGCGCGAGGTTTGGCACCCCCACACGTGGTCTCAGTTGGCGGCCGTAGGTGCTGTGGGCGGCTTGGTCTATCTCGTGGGGGTATTAGTGGCCTTGAGCGCCGACGATCGTCAGGGACTGGCGAGCTTGATGAAAAGAGGCGTGGTGCAGGCTTAATCATCACGGGATTGCGGGAATCCGCCGCGTCGGCGGATCGGCGTTGTCTACGCGGAGAAGAAAGGACTTCTGTAAATCGATGAGTACCATTCTGAATTGGCTGAGTATACGGGTGGCGTCGCGATGGAGGAAGCTGGTCTTGCTACGGTACAGGCTTCTGGGGGTGCGGCTCGAGGGGCGTGTCTTCATCAGTCATAAGGCGGAGATTGATACGACCGTTCGTGACAGAATCACGATCAAAGACGGATGTGTGATTACCAGTGGCGTCAAAATCGTGGCTCACGATCAGGCTTCGTATCTGCTCCGATCTCCCCAGGAAGATGACGGATTGGGCTTCGTGACGCTGAATGAAAACGTATTCGTGGGAGTCAATGCCGTGATTCTGCGGAACGTGACCATTGGCGCCAACTCTATCGTGGCGGCCGGGGCGGTCGTGACCAAGTCGGTTCCCGCGAATGTCATCGTGGGTGGCGTTCCGGCCAAGATCATCGGGACCGTTCCGCGGCGATCCGTACCATCGCCGGAAGCCGAGAAGATGTCACCCATTGAGTCCGCTAGGTAAGCTGCAGGATTGCCACGTGTCGGTGTCCGTGATAATTCCCGCATACAATGCCGCCCTCTCGTTGCCGCAGTGTCTCGATAGCATTTTGGCCCAGCGGCAACGACCCGAGCAAGTCATTGTGGTCAATGACGGTTCGATGGACAATACCGCAGAGGTGGTGCAGCGCTATGTCAAGGATGATTTTATCTGTTACGTTGAACAGCCGAATCGGGGACAGGGGGCGGCCCGAAACACGGGACTGGGCCTTGCCACCGGTGAGTTTATCGCCTTCCTCGACGCAGACGACTGGTGGCGGCCGGAATTTCTCGATACCTGCGTCGGGTTCTTACGATCGCAGCCGAACGTGATTGCGGTCAGTACCGGACTTGTTACTCGGATGTTTAACGGCACTGAGATGATGCACCCGACGCGGTTCTGCGATCCTACGGCAGGCGTTAGAGAGCCCTTCGTTATCGATAACTTCTTTGCCTTCTGGGCTCAGCACGACCATGTCCGAACGGGCTCCAATGTGATTCGCCATCGGGCAATTCAGGAGGCGGGATTGCAGCGTGATGATCTGCGAATCGGCCAGGATCTTGAGTACTGGGGGTATCTGGCAACCTTTGGAAAATGGGCGTTTATTCCCCGCCCGCTCTGGGTCGGAAATTCCCGGCAGGCCGGGCGAGAGCAAGGTTGGCTGGCCAAATATGCCCTGCGGCGGAAGTTGTGTCCCGATGTTGAGCAGTGGGGCCGGCGTATCGAGCCTAGATTGAAGCCCTGGGAGCGCGAAGGCTACCGGGCGGTGCGCGGACGAGTAGCTATGGTCTATGCACAGAGTAAGATCTTGGGCGGGTCCAGGCAGGCGGCCTATCAGACCGTGAGGAAGTATGGGACGACCATGCCGCATTGTTCGATGCGCCGCCTCATGTGCTTCGGGGCGCACCTGGGGCCACTAGGCTGGTCCATGACCTGCAATGCGATCTGGTTGCGGGAATGGCTTAAGGCCTACCGGATGCGACCCAAAAAACGAGGGCAGTGGATATGAAAGCTGTGTGGATAACGAAGTCGTTTCTGGACTATCGGATCCCCGTGTACGAGGAAGTCTCAAAGTGCTTCGAGGGTCATTTTGTTCTTATCTTTAATGCGGATTATGTTCCGGCCCGATGTTACCACAAAGTCCAGAAGGTGCTCGGTGTCAGAGCCCGTGGTCTTCGTGGAGAGTGGGCCCTTAAAGTGGGCCCTCAGAAAGGTTTCGCGAACAAGGGCATACGCATTCCCTATCAGCATGGCTTGGTAGGCGCAGCTCTCGACGAACATCCTGACGTTTTGATCTCGGACGGCTTCTTTCAGTGGACCTATGCTGCTCTGTGGCTCAGAGCCAGCCGGGGTATTCCGCATGTTATGTGCTATGAGAAGACGCTGCATACCGAGCGTAACGCGCAGTGGTACAGAACGGCATACCGGCGGCTCAGCATGCGATGGATCGACGCCATGTGCTGCAACGGACGGCTCTGCGCCGAGTATGTCCAGCGCCTCGGTTTCCCGGCGAGCCGGATCACCTATGGTCACATGGTCGCTGATCTCGAAGGCATGCATAAAGGTGCCGGTGACGTGACGGACCAGGGGATTGCCGATGTCGCCTCTCGGCATAGGCTTGAAGGCGCGGTCTTCATCTATGTCGGTCGACTCATACCGCTTAAAGGGCTTCGGCAACTGCTGGACGCCTGGCGGCAATTCGTGGGAGGCCCCGCGCCATGCGACGTCACCCTGCTGATCGTCGGCGATGGGCCCGAGAAGGAGAGCTTGCGTAAGTACTGTGTGGAGCGCGGCCTCGACAGCGTCCGGTTCCTGGGTGAGGTCGACTACGATGCCTTGCCCCGCTATTATCGCTGTGCGGATGCCTTCATCATTCCCACCCTCGAGGACAACTGGAGTCTGGTGGTGCCGGAAGCGATGGCCTGCGGCTTGCCAATCCTCTGCTCTAAGTACAATGGCTGCTGGCCTGAACTGGTGACCGACGGCAACGGCTGGGTGTTTGATCCTCTTTCGCCTCAGGATACCGTGCGAGTGCTGCGCGAGGCCTCCGCGTCCAAGGCCCGGCTCGTGCAGATGGGCGAGCAGTCTCGAGCGATTGTCGGCGGCCACAGCCCGAAGCACGCTGCCGAGTCGATCTACAAGGCGTGTGAAATGGCCTGCCGGATCCGCCTGCGACATCGGCCGGGACGCTCTCATGATGCCGAGGGACCGGATAGGGCGCCAGCGTCCTGGGTGTCGCACTCATCGAAGTCCCCTGAACGTACCGTAAGGATGCGCGAGAGGTGCTGATCGTCAACGCAGATGATTTCGGCATGAATCACGCGGTCAACGTGGCTGTGGTACGTGCGTTCGAACTGGGATTATGCTCCAGTTGTACGATTATGCCAACCATGCCGGGCTTCTTCGAGGCGACCGAACTCGTGAAGACCTACGGGCTTGTCAACCATGTTGGACTACACTTGACCCTAACCGAAGGTGTGGCCTTGACCCCGGGCATCAAGGCGTCTCGCCGCTTCTGCGACGAGGCCGGCAGGTTCCGCCTGTCGCGAAAGGAACGAGTCGTGTGGCTGAGTCAGGTCGAACGCCAAGCTCTGCGGCACGAGATCGAAGGGCAGATTGGCAGATGTCGCCGCCATGGAGTGCCGCTGACCCACCTGGATTCGCACAGTCACGCGCATGAGGAGTGGGCTCTGGCATCGGTGGTCATTGAGGTCGCACGTGAGATGGGCATTCCATATGTACGCCTGTGCAAGAACTTCGGAGCGGGCATGTCGCCGGCGAAGCAGTTGTACAGACACATCCTCAACGCCCGGTTTCACAGGGCCCACCTGACCTTGACGTCCTACTTTGGCCTGCCAGAAGACTACGAGTTGTACTGTCAGAGCACTCCGGCAAGCAGCAAACAACGCGCATCGTGGGAGATCATGATACACCCGGTGCTCGATGGAGACCAGCAGTTGATGGATGGGTGGCTGCACCAACCTCTCGAAGAGATGGTCCGCCAGCTTCCCGAATACAGGCGCGCCATATCCTATGCACGATGCCGATATGAATGTCAATCCAACGCGTGACAGCCTGCGGCGGTGGGCACCGCGCGCATCGGAATCACGTGACGAGGGCCCGGCCTTTGTGGCCGCGGAGGTGCCGTCCCCTGCGCTATTTGCCCCGGCGTCGGTCCTGCCTCTGGGCCAGCTTGTCGGTGCGGCGGGAACGGCCGGTTGTCTGCTACTGCTGTTCGATGTCATGGCGGTCGCTACGGTTAGGAGACGCGATCCCTCGCAAAGCAGCACGCTCGATGCGGCTGCTGGCGTCCAGTTGGCCTATGTGGGGCTTTGTCTTTTCTGGGCCCTGACCCACATCTTGCGGGCTCAGCGGATTGGGGTAATCCGCCTGTTGACATCGACGCCGGCCGTGCTGCTGTTATGCTACGTTGCCCTGTGTGCGATGAGCACGCTATGGTCGCTCGATCCGTTGTTGACGGCCTACCGTTCCGTTGAGTGCTTCTCCTACCTGCTTGTCATTGCGGTCGTTTGCGATAATCTGCGCCAAAACTGCTCCAAACAAGACATTGTGGAATGGCTGGTGTTGTGGAGCATATGGTACCTCTTCATGGATACGATTCGTCTGACGCGGATCGTCGGCCTCGGTCCCATGATGTCCATCGCGCTGTTCCGACGTGGGGCGTTTGCGCTGGGTACCGTGTTTTTTCTGACGCTGTTCCTCTCGAAACGCAAATGGTGTGTCGTGATCAACGCGGTTTTCACCTTTCTGTCAATGGCCAACAAGACTTACTTTGGCATCTTTTTCGGTCTCTTTCCCGGACTGTTGGTCGGAGATCGACGGTTCCACATCGCATTTTTCTTTGCGGCGTGTCTGCTGGCTTTGTCTTTCGCGTTCGGCGGCTTGAGCGTGATCGAACATACGCTGTTCTACGGCAAAGAGGGAGTCGGCATGGAGCACATGACGGGGAGAGCCGGTCTCTGGTCATATTGCCTGGAAAAGGGCATGGAGCGTCCCCTGCTGGGACATGGCTTTGTAGCTGGCGAGACGGAATTCATTCGGCAACGAGGAATCAGTGCGATCACGGCGCATAATGTGTTTCTCTCGGCCTTCCTCGCCGTCGGTGCCCTCGGGCCCATTGTGTTCGCCATGTTCTTCATCCGGCTGGCTCTGGTATCGTTTGGCCCCGGCATTCCTGTCCACTGGCGCCCTGCGTTTCTGGGGACGACCGTCATGATTCTCATGATCTCCAGTGCCGCGCCTGGATTGGGTACGCGGGTATGCAATGCTTGGGTCCCGACGGTCTTGACCGCGTTGGGAATGTGTACGATAGCACGATCCGAGTTCCCGGACGGAGGAGAAGACAGTGAAGATCTTGTATGTGCATAATGAATACGGTCTGCCCAGCGGCGAAGAGCAAGCCGCTGAAAAGATCGTTCAACTCCTGCGAAACCATGGCCACCTCGTCCGGTGGTTCAGACGGCGGTCCAGTGACCTCGGTTCTTCAGTCTACGGCAAGGTAAAAGGGCTTGTTACCGGCATCTATAATCCAGCCTCGGCCGCCGCTCTGGCCGGAGTGCTCGATGACTTCCGGCCGGATATCGTACAGGTGCAGAATATCTATCCCCTGATTTCTCCTTCTATCTTTGCGGTTCTCCGTCGTCGAGATACAGCTGTCGTTATGCGGTGCCCGAACTACCGGCTTTTCTGCCCCAACGGCCGTCACCTCGTTCGAGGCCAAGTGTGCGAACAATGCCTCCGGCCGGGCCGGGAGTTATGGTGTGTCCTCCGACGATGCGAAGGCAGCTGCTCCAAGAGCGCCGGGTATGCGCTCAGAAACGCCACCGCCAGGATCGCGGGCAGCATCCGCAACGGGGTGGACGTCTTCGTGGTCCAGTCGGAATTCCAGAAGAACAAATTCGTCGTCAACGGGATACCACCAGAACGGATTGAGATACTGCCGGGGATGGTCAGCAACATGAATGGTGATGGGGACGTTCCTGTTGGGGACCTCGTTACCTACGCCGGGCGGATCAGCGCTGAGAAGGGTATCGCGGAGTTTCTCGAGGCGGCTCGTCTGCTGCCGGATACGCCATTTGTTGTGGCGGGTGACGAGCGCCAGATGTTGAACATTCGCCAAGAAGCCCCGCCAAATGTCACGTGGTTGGGATTCCTCCAGGCCGCTGAACTTCGCGATCTGTTTATCAGATCAAGACTGGTTGTGGTACCCAGCAAATGGTATGAGGGTTTTCCCAACGTGCTGGTCGAGGCGATGGCACTCGGTAAGCCCATCATCTGTTCAGCAATTGGGGCGTTGCCGGAGATCGTCGAAGACGGCGTACACGGCCTCTTGTTTGCGCCTGGCGACGCCCAGTCGCTGTCGGACAAGATCCGCAGTCTGTATGGAGATCCGGAACGCTGCCGGCGTTGCGGGGCCGCTGCCCGCGAGAAAGCTAGGCAGGAGTATTCCCATGCGGCGTACTACCGGCGTCTGCTCCACACGTTCGCACGAGCTATCGAGTTGAACGAACGCAAGACGACTGCTTGCGCGGGGCAGGCTACGTCGGCCATGCCAAACCGCAGACTCACCTGAGAAGGATCAAGAGGTCGAAAATGTGGTGCAGAACGGTCAAGCTCGTTAAACGGAGTGTATCGCTGTTGTCACACCGGCAGGGTAGAAGGGCAGGCTGCCGTTGGGCGTTTTGGCTTATGCCCTTAGTGGGTCTTCTGTCTTTGATATGGTTTCTTGTGCGCGTCGTGCCCAAACCTTCGCGCGCCACGTACCCGTGTCAGCGGGCCGCAGCACCCTTGGCCAGCAGCTTTGTGCTCTGGCTGGCGGCGGCCTTCGGCTCGATGCGCGCTTACCGTAAGGCTCGGACGCTGTACCACCGGTCGCGGTGCATCCTGGCGGCGGTTTTTCTGGCGGTCGCTGTGATGATCCTTTGGGGTGTCCTCAGCATCGCCCATCCCCATCGTCTTGCCGCCGATCCGTTCATACCGTCTGATCCGCCCAATACGCCCATCGGGGTGGGTCAGGGGATACACCCAGGTCGTGTCGTATGGGCTCACGATCCCAATGCAACCTCCTGGGACGGCCAGACGGGCAATTGGTGGGATGACGAATGCACGGATCAAGAAGCTGTGGACTTGATGTTGGCGCGAACCATCCAGTCTCTGGCTGGCCAACCTACCCTCGGCGCAGCCTGGGATGCCCTTTTTCGACACTTCAACCGGACCAGGGGCCACGCTGACACCGGATACCGACCGGGGGAGAAAATTGCGATCAAGATCAACATGAATCAGGATGACAGCGTTCCCCTCTGGCAGTCGGGAGCAGGCATGCCCAGTCCTCATGTGATCCACGCCCTGCTCGGGCAGTTGATCTATGCCGTCGGCGTTGCCGGCAAAGACATCGTTGTCTACGACGTCAGCAAGTACATCGGCGATCCCATTTACGAGAAGATCAAGCACGACCCCGATCCGGAGTTTCAGAACGTTAGACTGGTCGTGAAGCCCGCCTGGGCGAAGAACGGACGCGAGGGGACGGAGATTGACCCTGCTGGCCGTGTCTTCTTCTCGAACCCTGACGTGCCTGACCCGGGATGGGCATATTTGCCCCGGTGCCTGACTGAGGCAAAGTATGTGGTCAATGTGGCTTTGCTTCGATCCCACGGCATCTTCGGCGTGACACTCTGCGCGAAGAACCACTTCGGCTCGTTCTATTGGCCCGACTTTTGCTGGTGCGCCATACCGTTGCACGATTTTGGAAATCGGGACGCGCCGATGGGTTCCTACAACTGTCTGGTTGATCTGATGGGGCACGAGCATGTCGGTGGCAAGACGCTTCTCTACATGATCGATGCGCTCTATTCGGCCCGAGACAATACGGCTGCGGTTGTTCGCTTCGAGTCATTCGGAGGACAATGGTGTTCCAGTCTGTTTGCCTCGCAGGACCCGGTAGCCATTGATTCGGTCGGTCTTGATTTTCTCCGGAACGAACCGACACAAGTCAGTTGCCGAGGCCAGGGCGTGGACAACTACCTTCATGAAGCGGCCTTGGCAGGCGCCCCCCCGTCGGGCACGGTCTACGACCCGGAACAAGACGGGACCCGTTTGCGCAGTCTCGGCGTTCACGAACACTGGAATAATCCCGCCGACAAGCTCTACTCTCGCAATTTGGGAATAGCCGATGGAATCGAGTTGATCGCCGTGCAGGGTAATGATGCCCGTTCCGATCTGACGGCCGATGGTGCCATCGATCCGTACGATCTCCAAGCCTTTGCCGACGCTTGGCTGGCTGAGTTGCCCGATCCTCACTGGAATTCCCGGTGCGACTTATCCTCCGATGCACGCATCGATTTTGACGACTGGGCGTGGTTTTGTCAGGAATGGCGGCGCCTGCCGACGGTTCCGGCAGTGGGATACCAGGCAAACTGAACTTCAGTGTTTGCCTAAAGGCGTCTCAGAATCACCACCGCGAACGAGATAAAAGCAATCGAGCAGACCAGTATGAGATCTATTGGAAGCCAAGATCATGACCGGCGAAGGGCCAGACGGCACTTGGTGGACTTGCTTGCAGTCGTTCTGCTGACACCTTTGTCTGGTTGGGGCCACGGTGACAGCTATCTATCGCTGGGGGCATCTGGTTTCGCGCTGCGTGCGGATGCTTCCGTCGACGATCTCGACTATGAGAGAGACTTCAGTGTCGAAGCAATCATTGCCATTGATCCGAACCAACGCGGCGGCCATACCCCATACATCGTCGCCAAGGCCGACGAATGGGCCCTGTTCGCAGACACGGAACCCGGATTTGGTTTGGGCCTGAAACAGGGGCACGTTCCAACGTATGGGCAAGTGATTGTGGCCAAGATAGGCGACGGGATGCACCATGTTGTGGTTGAGGCCCGGCAGCGCGAAGGCTATGCCTACGCCGTGATGACCTGGGACGTGCGTGACAAGATCTTGCGTCTCTACGTCAACGGTGTAGACGAAGGGCAGGCCGGCAATGCTCAGATCCGTTCCCGTGGCATCAAGACCACCTTCCCGCTGGGTTTGGGGCACAGCCAGGGGTACAGCCCATTGGCCCGAGATATCCACCTGGCGCGCCTGTGGAATCGGAGACTGTCCGCAGAGGAGGTCGTCCTGCTATGGGAGTACTTCAGCGCCTCGGGGCGACATGTCCTTCCCGTATCCTTCGACCGGAGTGCGCTTCATTCCGAATGGTTGATGTATGAGACTTCGGATGCTTCGGGGCGTCCGGGGACCACGCATGTGAAGGACTCGCTCGGCGAGAATCATCTCAGATTGTCGGGCGGGGCGGCCGTCGAGCGCGGTCTGGGCCCGCTCCGCATCGACCGACCGACCGACAACGCATTCGCGGTGGACAAATCCGTGTACCTGACTGCTGTCGGCGGACAGGACAGCCTGCCGGGCCCATGCACGCTGCCGCTACACTATCGGTTCCAGGTGGATGAGTCGCCGGCGTTCAATAGCCCTGACCTTCGTTCGTCCAAATGGATTGTCCACTACGGGCGCTGGCGTCCTGTGCTCAGGCCCAACCGGACGTATTACTGGCGGGCAAAGGTGCGCGATTCCTCCGACCCGCCGAAGGAGTCGGCATTCACGGGGACGTACACGTTTCGGACGGAAGGTGCCTCAATATGGTATGTCAGGCCGCGCAGCGAGAAGATGGTTTATGGCCACGAGGACGGGACTTCCTATGACCACGCCTTCAACGGTCTGGTAAATTGGGATGATGATAGCGGCGCCTGTCCCGGCATTGTCTGGGGTCCGGGAGGGGTGGAGGCAGGTGACACGCTGTACGTATGCGACGTTCACGAACTCGGGCAACACAGCATCTACGCAGAGCACCGCTACTTCCGCATTGGTGAATCCGGACATTCGGCCGAGCACTCAATCCGTATTCGAGGCGATCATCCGGATCATCCCGGACTGGTGAAGGCTGGAGACGACGGATATGCCGTGGTGGTCGATCGCAAGAAGCATGTCGTTTTTCAGGGGCTAACCTTTGAGGGCTTTACGTTGCTGACGGAGCCGCTGGACCGAGAAGGCCAGGATGTCTGCGTGACCGCGGATCCAAGATCGACCTACATCACCTTTATGGACTGTCACATGACATATGGGGGAGACCATTTCGTCGAGTTGTACACAGGACATGACCACTGGACGTTTCTCGGTAATACCATCATGTATGGCGGTATGGGGATCCACACGTTGGCCCGTGGTGGCACCGGCGCGCAGTTCTTGACCGTCGAAGGCAATACTATCCAACACATCGGGACGCCGCCCTTCGAGCATCCGGATGCCCATGCGGTGGGAGGCCAGAGCGGCGCAGGTCACGTGGTGCGAGGCAATTATATCGAGGATGTAGGTGACGCCATCGCCTTTTGGACTTCGACAAAGCCCATGCGGGATGTGACCATTTGCCACAATTTCATCAGGAATGCCAGGAGCCGAAGCGTCGCCATGGGGGACGGGATTGTCATCTCCGGCAGCAACAACGACTCCTTTGGCATGCGGACCGGGTTCCGCGTGTACGGGAATATCATCGTGGACGCTGAACGCGCGGGCATTAGTTCAAACAATAAGGATGTGGTTGGGATTTACCATAATGTCATATGCCGATGCGGCGTGGGGTTGCGGTTCAATCTTATGGATGCGCCTCTAACGGCGGTCGTACATAACAATATCATCTACGATCCTGTACAAGACTTCGTCCACGTACGGGCCGATAGCGATCAGCCGTGGCCGGATGTGTCCTGGGACCATAACCTGTATTATCCTCACGCGGCGGTCAGGCCCGCGTTCCGTATCTCCATCTTAGGATCGTTCACCTTTTCGGCTTACCGGCGCTTGTTAGGCTGGGACGCACACGCCCTGGCGCGCCATCCGTTGTTTGTGGCGGACCATCCGGTCGAACTTGAGGATTTTCGGCTTCAGGCGACGAGCCCGGCCGTGGATGCCGGACTTGATGTTGGCATCGATATGGATATTGCCGATGCGCCTGTGCCCTACGGGCCCGCGCCCGACATCGGGGCCTACGAGTATTATCCTGAACAGTGGTTGCGGTTCCACGCTGGAGTCCTTGACGCCGCCACGGTGAGCGCCGTGAGGCAATCATACGGGCCGCATGTGGCCTGCCGCGACGCACGTGACACCAGCCACGTGTCGAAAGAGGGGGAATAGCGAGGATGGACGCCCGTGTGGCCGAGAGTTATACGAGGGCTCGAAACCACGAGTTGACAATAGCACGTGGGCAAACGCTGCCGGGTTGTTATGGGACGCCACCGAGCATTGGCGCGTGGCTTGCGTTACGGATGCACAGAACGGTCCTCCCTTTGCTGGAAGCCTATCCTGGCAACGTCTGGATGAGCTGGCGTGCCCCCCACAACTTGATCCAGGCGTTATGAGAGTCTCTACTATGGTCACTGGTAAGGAGATTCTCAATGAGCAAACGGAAACGACGACGAGCATAACCGATTCTACATTGTCCATCGCTAAGGCAAGGGGCTATATCGACAAGTATCGCATAGAGAACACCGAATCCCTGACCGTCGCGGACAATTCCTTGGATTTCGTGTTCTGCAAGGAATCGTACCACCATTCTCCGAGGCCGCCTCTGGCGTTTTACGAGATGCTTCGTGTCGCCCGGCGAGCCGCCATATTGATCGAGCCGCAGGATTCATCGCCCCGAATCATGAATTTGGCCAAAACCCTTCTGAAACGATTCGTTCGGGGTGACGTTCCGTGCCCCTTTGAGGGCAACGGCAATGGCAACTTCATATTCAAGATCAACCCTAAGGAACTGGCCAAAATGATGACGGCAGTCAACGTGGAGTTCCACGCAGTCCGGAAGTTCAATGATTTCTACCATGGCGCTCTGTCGCTTGGTCCATATGCGTGCTGGTCCTTTCCCGCGATGGTGACGAAGCTGGGCATTGCCATGCAGGATCTGCTGTGCGCTATGAGAGTGCTCGAATATGGCGGGGCTACCTTCATGGCTTTCAAGAAGACTCCCGCTGACAGCCTCACGCAATCGCTGAGGCGCTGGGGGTTCCGATGCACTCGGCTGCCGAAGAATCCTTATGCGTAAGGCGCGCCGGCAGCGACCGAAACAGTCCACGTTTTTCGGACGCCAATTGGGGGCACTACGTGAGGAGCGAAAAATGGAACGGACGACGACTGAACCGATCCCCCGTCGATACAGCATCGGGAAGGTGGATATCTCAATCGCCAATATGGCGCAATCGTTGCGGCTGCTCGATAGGCAAGTCGAGAGACGCCAGCCTGCGTATGTTTGCGTCGCCAATGTCGAAGCAACCATGTTGTCACAACGGGATCCCGAATTCTGCTGGATTCAGAACAACTCGCTGCTGACGGTTGCCGATGGGATGCCCCTGATATGGTATGCCCGCATGGTCGGAGAGGACCTGGTGCAGCGCCTCCCGGGTCCTGATCTCATGATGGAAGTCTTGCGCATCTCGGCCCAACGCGGATATACTCATTACTTTTATGGGGATACCCTAGAAACATTGGAAAAGATCAGGAGGGTCATTGCCGAGCGCTACCCGGGAACAAGAATCGTCGGAATGTGTTCGCCCCCGTTTAGACGGTTGACCGACGAAGAAATAGACCAGGCAGTGGCCGAAATCAATCATCTGCGCCCGTCTTTCGTGTGGGTAGGCCTGGGTTGTCCGAAACAGGAGCGCTGGATCGGCAAGGTGTTCCCGCGGATTGAGTCATCGGTTTTGATCGGGGTGGGAGCGGCTTTCCGGTTTCTGGCCGGCGAATATCGGCACCCACCGCGAATCGTGCAGCTATGCGGTTTGGAAGGTATCTTCTGGCGCGTACGGCATCGCCCTGGCTACGTGGTCAAGTGGTACGCGCGTCACATTCCGGCATATGGATCGCTGTTTATCTGCGGACTTGTTCGACGTCTGGCGCGGATCCGCTGTCGTCCATCCTCGGCGGCGCGATGAGCGGTAGAGCCTCCTCTGTACTGGGACGAAGTGGTGTGACTGCCCAACAAGCGAACACCGTCGTTCTGGCGTTTGAAAGGCGAGGGCGGCAGATCGCCCAAGCGCTCTCTGAGTCAGGACGAGTGACGTTGTTGGAGTACCGCCATGGTGCGAACCAGGCGTTGATGAGTGATCTGGGCAACAGCACTAGGATTCCTGTCAACGTTCCGGCGGATCCGGACGAGGTCGAAACCGCTTTCTCCTCTCTGCTCGAAAGGAAGCCGAGCGTGGATGCGTTGGTGGTGATACCTCCCAGCGCGGATTGTGAGGAGAATGTCACGGAATTGTCCCGCTTCGTGACCCATTTTGAGAAGCAGTTCTTCTTGCCGTTGGCCGGTATCAAGGCTGTTCTGCCGCAGATGGTGCGTGCGCGCCACGGTATTATCCTTATGGTGGTTCCCGCCTCCGCTGTGGTGATATGCCCGCAGGCTCCCGCCGCGTCCTGCGCGCACTGGGCGTTACGAAGGGTATGTCAATCGCTGCGAGCCGAACTCGAGCCATTTCACGTTCAGATTCACATGATCGTCACATCGGCATCGACAAAAAGCCGGTCCGACATCGTGGCCACTGATAGGCCAGAGACGCGGAGCCTCTCCGCGGCCATCGCGCGCTGTCTGACGCCAGGGGGCAAGCCCAGTAACGTCGATCGGTTTCGGGATCGTTCCCTTCATCTGATCGAGCAGCTCTTTTCGGATCGGCGTGTGTGGCTGAGGTCCACTCGGGTGAAGAGCCGCGTACAGTCGTGCCGACCGGCAGCGGGATTCCGTCGTATTCTCATCACCGGAGCTTCTTCCGGACTGGGACGAGAGCTCGCATGCCTGTATGCGGGCCGAGCCGAAAGGCTTTACTTAGCGGCAAGAGACCAGGAGGCGCTGAGGCGGTTGCGTGAAGAACTGCGGCAAATGTCCTCATGCACCGTCGATATTGCCGGCGTGGATTTCCGGGATCTTCAGGCCGTGAGCAACTACGCGGCGACGGTCGGTGATGTTGACGCGATTGTAAATTGCGCCGGTTTCTCGGTGGTGGGAGCCGTGCAAGATATCCCTCTTGAGTTGTTTCGACAGAACATGACCGTGAATTTTATGGCCCCGGTTCTCCTGACGGGAGTGCTTCTTGGGCGACCGTGCCCTCCGCTGCACATCGTGAATGTTCTTTCCACGGCTGCCATCGCAGGCCGCAGAAGACAGGCGTCATACTCGGCCAGCAAAGCTGCCCTTTGGGCCTATACGAGATATCTCAGGCAGACCGCGGCGGTCGGCACAAAGGTCACCGAAGTACTGCCGGCGACCTTCGTTTCGGGGTTCGCGGCCCGCACCGTCACAATGGAGTCGAATGGGAAAGCGCACCAGCGGACATCGTCGGCAGGACAGAATCGACATGGCTTGACAAGTCAAATGGTGGCCGCGAGGATCTATCGCGCTTCGCTTCGAGGACACCGGCGTATATTCATTCCTTATAAATCACGGCTTTTCCACCTGTTGGAGGCAGCGACACCGGGTCTATTCCGGCGTCTGTTCCCCTGACGAGATCGGGCACTGGGAGCCCCAGCCCTATGGAGCACGCGATGACGTTGACAGGGACTCGACATGTGCTTTTCAAGAGGACGAACCAGTTCTCTGAGTGTGAGCGAGAGCAGTTCAGGAGCCTGTTCCGACGCGTGTTTGAAAAGGAGTTGAGTGGGGATGAGTTTGAACGGAAGTACACGCAGACACCCTTGGGGTACTCACACCATGGCTTGATGTTGGCCGAAGGGAAAGTTGTCGGCGCATACAGTCTTGTTCCCTATCGATACCGGTATTTCGGAGAGGAACGTCTGTTTGGGTTGTCGGTGGATGCTATGGTGGATCGAGAGCATCGCGCGGGCCCGTTCAATCTGGCCAACATGGCCAGGTGTGTCTACGAAGAAGCGGCGCGGGATGGTGTGGTTTTTGCGTTCGGCTTTCCCAACGACCAGGCCTATCTGTTCACCCGGAGGATACTGAAATGGACGGACATGGGGGACCTGGAGTTCTACGCGATCCCGATCAATATTGGCGCATTGCACTCGTCGCTGGCCTGGGCCAATCCGCTGTCGCGGCTGTGTGCCGCGGTTCTGACCCACATGCCACGACGATCTGCGACAACCCCAGTGATGTTTCCGATCGAGAAAGTGCGTGATGAGGCATTTCACGCACATCGCTACGACGAGCAGCACGGCGTTCTGCGGCTGCGGCATGGAGAAGATTGCATCTACCGTTGTTATAAGGAGGACAATGGCGCTCGTGTCTTGTACATCATCGATGTGGCGCCACTGACGGCGGCCGGATTTGCCGAAGCCGTAGGCCGATTGCATGGTCTTGCGGCCTCGTGCGCCGACCTGATGCTTTATGTAGGGCGATTGCCCTTTGGCTTTCAGGGGATGTTTCGTCTGCCGGCTTCAAGGCGGCCGCGTCGCATTCGAATGTGTGGCAAGATTCTCGCTCCAGAGAGCATCGACCAGCGCGTGTTCCAGATCCAGCATTGGAATATCAACATCTCGAACTTTGACGTTCGCTGACGAGAAGGGGAATTGGGGCCAGGGCTCTGTGTGGGTAGCCCCTTTGATACGGCGCTTCAGCGCGTCATGACTGTGGGGGTACCAACATAGGGTCAGGAGGTGTCGGCATGGAGGCGGCAGATCAGAGGCGATGCAGCAATGCTTTCAGTTGTGAGTTGGAGGACTGGTTTCACATTCTCGATAGCGACGGAGTCCCAGGGATCGAGCAGTGGTCGAGTCTGCCTCTGTACGCGGAGAAGAGCATCGAACGTTTGCTGGCGCTGTTCGATGCCCACAGCGTCAAGGCAACGTTCTTCTGTCTGGGGTGGATGGCCGAGCGCATGCCCCGGATCATCCGGCGGTGTCAACGCGCCGGACACGAAATCGCATCTCATGGGTATGGTCACGTGCTCGCCTATCAAGTGGGTCGGAAAGGCTTCCTGAATGATATTGTCCGCGCGAAGAAGATTCTGGAGGATATCACGGGGGAGGAAGTGGCGGGTTTTCGAGCCCCGGGATTTTCTGTAAGGAATGACAACCCATGGGTATTTGAGGTCGTGGTAGAGGCCGGGTATCGCTACGACGCCAGCGTGTTTCCCGCACATCATGGCCACGGCGGTCTTAGCCATGCGGAACCCGGGGCACACCTGATCCGGGTGCGGAATGGTCCCTTGGTGGAGATTCCCGCGTCGACGGTCCGGCTTTTGGGACGCCGAGTGTGTCTGTTTGGCGGGGGCTATTTGCGGATCACTCCTTTGCCGTTGATTCGATGGGGCGTCAAGCAACTCCATCAGGAAGGGCGTCCTTTGATTGTATACATACATCCCAGAGAAATTGACCCGGGTCATCCGCGGTTGCCGCTGCCTCTGATGCGACGATTCAAGTGCTATGTAAATCTGCGCAGCACGCTGCCGAAGGTGAAATGGCTGTGTGAGCACTATGAGTTCACGACCATGAAGGTGGTGGCTGGACGCGTCGCATCGGCCGGGAAGCAGGAACCGCTGACCGTTCCGGTCGCCCCGATGCAAGACGAGTTAATGAATGCCGCCGTGGCGGATCAAACACGAACTATGATGCCGGAAAAAGTGGGTTCAAGTCAATGGAAGGGATATTCGATATGAGTGTGCAACACGAGATCCGTAACTATATTATCGATAAGATCTTGTTTGGGGATGCGGGGAGAATCGATCCGGACATCTCTTTTCAGGAAAGCGGCATTCTTGACTCTACCGGTTTTCTTGAGCTGATCGCGTTTATTGAAGAGCGATTTGGCATCAACATAGCCGACGAGGAATTGGTCCCCGAGCATCTCGATACGTTGCGCAAAATGTCGGCGTTTGTCGAACGGAAGCTGGCTGGCGGGACGGTGATGCGGTCGATCGTTGACTCGATCACGGCCAACGGAGTCGAGACCGGGAACGGCATATGTGCGGAATAGCTGGAATATGTAACCTCCACTCCTGGCGCGACGTAGACGTGAATGATCTCGCGCGGATGATGGCGCCGATCCGGCATCGCGGGCCGGACGAGGCGGGAGTTTATGTCGATGATCGGATTGGGCTGGGACACGTGCGCCTGAGCATCATCGACCTGGCGGGTGGAGGTCAACCCATTCATAATGAAGACCAGACGCTCTGGATCGTCTATAATGGAGAAATCTTCAACTATCCCGAACTGCGGGAGGAACTGGAGGAGCGGGGCCACCGATTTTACACCACCTCGGATACGGAGGTTCTGCTGCACCTGTACGAACAGGAAGGGGCCGAATGCCTGGGGCGTCTCAACGGCCAGTTCGCGCTGGCCATTTGGGACGGCCGCAAGCGGGACCTCTTTCTCGCGCGGGATCGCGTGGGGATCCGCCCGTTGCACTATACCCTATGCGATGGACGTCTCATTTTCGCTTCGGAAGTCAAGTCCATTTTCGCGGTCCCGCAGGTGCGGCGTGAGATCGATCCGGAAGCCATGGATCAGATCTTCACGTTCTGGACGGTGATGCCCGGACGGACCGCGTTCCAAGATGTCTACGAGTTGCCACCAGGGCACTACATGAAGGTTTCCGAGGGGCGCGTGGCCATCCGCAGGTATTGGGACATTCCCATCTGTCCCCGTTCCGAGCAGATCGATCGGTCGCTGGACGAAGTCATTGAGACGGCCCGTGACCTGTTAACAGACGCTGTGCGCGTACGTTTGCGTGCGGATGTTCCGGTGGGATGCTACCTCAGCGGAGGACTGGATTCATCAGGGATTGCAGCGCTGATCGCGCGACGATTTAACGCGGAGCTGAGTACGTTCGGGATCCGTTTCGAGCAAGAGACCTTTGACGAGGGATCGCACCAGCAGACGATGGCGACCTTCCTCGGTACACACCATCGGGAGGTCTGGGCCTCGGCGGAGGAGATCGGCGCTCGGTATGCCAACATGCTCTGGCACGCGGAGAAACCGATTCTGCGCACCGCTCCGGTCCCTTTGCTGATGCTGTCCCAGGCCGTCCGAGAAAGCGGCTTGAAGGTCGTGCTGACCGGGGAGGGGGCCGACGAGGTCTTCGGAGGGTACAATATCTTCAAGGAAGTCAAGGTGCGGCGTTTCTGGGCACGACAGCCGGATTCAGATCGCCGTGCGGCGTTGCTCGGGCAACTCTATGGATACGTGTTCCGCGATGAGCGGACGAAGAGGTTTCTCAAGTCGTTTTTTTCCGCCGGTCTTGCGCAGCACGACCACCCTCTGTTCTCCCACCTGATCCGATGGCAGAATACGAGTCGAATCAAGGCGTTCTTTTCCGCGCACCTCCGCTCGGCGGCAGCCTCCAGTAAGCCGTACGAGCAAGTACAGGCGGATCTGCCCGACGGATTCTTGGGTCTCGATGCGGTGGCCAAGGCACAGTATCTTGAGACCAAGCTGTTCTTGAGCAACTATCTTCTCTGTTCGCAGGGGGATCGGGTCGCGATGGCAAATTCGGTTGAGATCCGGCTGCCCTTCCTGGACTACCGTGTGATTGAATTCCTGGCCAGGGTCCCATCTCGGTGGAAGCTGCTGGGGTTGCAGGAGAAGTACCTTCTGAAGAGAATCCTGGCGCCGGTTTTGCCCGACAGTGTCTGCCAGCGAAACAAGCAGCCCTATCGTGCGCCTGTCGCACGAGGGCTCTGCAGTGAGCGGAACAGGGATCAGATGATGGATGTACTGAGCCCCAGGTCCATTGCCGCCGCAGGTCTGTTTTCCGAAGACAAGGTGAGAAGGCTCCTTGACAAAGCCCGAACGACACCTGACTTGGGAGAAGTCGACAACATGGCATTGGCAGGGGTCCTGTCCACGCAGATTATCTACCAGCAGTTCGTGGAGGGGTCTTTCGGGGGAGAAGGCATTCCGGTTGATCAGCTCGACGTCATTGTCGACAAGCGTGTGGGCATGCGGAAGGACACCGCGAAAACGCCTTTCCGTCGGGGCTGGCCAGAAGCGGCATCCGCTCGGTGCCCATAGGAGTCTCGTTCGACAGTTGCAGAGGACTTCCGAGCATTGTTCCTGATTTTTCAGAAGCGAGTGGTGCGACCATGGAATTGGATCCGATTTTACTGCATGAATGGCTCTCACGGTCGGCAGAGCGATACGCGTCGAAGACGGCCTTGATCTTTGGCCAGGATCGCTGGTCGTATCAGAGACTGAATGGCACCGCCGATTCGTTTTCGGCGTCGCTGGTCGATCTCGGGGTTCAGCGGGGGGACCGTGTGGTCGTGCTTCTGGGCAATTGTCCTGAGACGATTGTCTGTCTCTTCGGCACCCTCCGGGCCGGGGCGGCCTTCGTGCTGTTGGAAAGCAACACCAAGTCGCGGCGTCTGCGGCATGTTCTCCAGGATTGCGGCGCCCGTGTCCTGGTGGCTCAACGATTTCAGGCTCCAGTCCTTGCCGACACCTTGCAGGGGCTGGACACCGATCTCAAGATCCTATGGATGGATGGTGGCCCGAGTGCGCCCTTGGCCACAGGGGTCTCCAGCGTAAGCTGGCCATCACTGCGTCCGCTCTGCGATGACAGCGAAGATGCCAGGCCTCGCAGCGCCCGTGACGGCTTTGCGCATGGTATCGATCTTGATCTGGCGGCGATCATTTATACCTCGGCGACGACGGGAAAGGCCAAGGGGGTGATGTGCACGCACCAGAACATGATCGCGGCCGCCAAGAGCATCATGGAGTATATCGGGAATTCACAAGACGATGTCATCCTGGATGTGTTGCCGCTGTCGTTTGGTTACGGGCTCTACCAGGTGCTCATCTCCTGTATGGTCGGGGCCACCGTTGTCCTCGAGCGGTCGTTTCTCTATCCGCATGTTCTGCTGAAGCGCATTGCGGAGGAGAAGGTTACGGGGTTCCCTCTGGTGCCCAGCATGGCCGCCATGCTGCTCCGGATGGACCGCCTCGAGCAGTACGATCTGAAGACGCTGCGCTATATCACCAGCGCCGGCGCCGCTTTGCCGGTGGGCCATTTTCGTCGCCTGCGTCGATTGGCGCCGCAGGCCACGATGTTCAACATGTATGGGCTGACCGAGTGCGTTCGGGTGTGCTATCTGTCGGGAGCGGAACTGGATGAGCGGCCGGCTTCGGTCGGTCGTCCCATGCCCAACTGCGAGGTGCGCATTGTCGACCCGGACGGCAGGGAGGTCCCTTCAGGGCAGGTGGGGGAGCTGATCATACGGGGCTCCAACGTCATGCAAGGTTATTGGAACGCTCCGGAACTGTCCCACATCGTGTTCCGCCCGGGCGAGTATCCGACTTCGCGCTGGCTGCATTCGGGTGACTTCTTCAAGACGGACACGGAGGGATACCTTTATTTCCAGGGACGCAAGGATGACATGATCAAGACACGGGGGGAACGCGTCAGCCCCAAGGAGATCGAGGACGTTGTCTGTGAACTGGATGGCGTGGTGGAAGCGGTGGCTATCGGGGTCCCCGATGACGTGTTGGGCCAAGCCATCAAAGTGTTCGCCGTCGTCAGCGGGGTGGATCTGCAAGAGAAAGACATCTTGAGGCATTGCGGGCGTGTCCTGGAGCCGCTCATGGTGCCGAAACACGTGGAATTCGTTCCCGCATTGCCCAAGACGGAGCGGGGCAAGGTTGACAGGCGCGAATTGCGTACGGTACGTTGCTGAAGGGAGAAGAATGAGCATGTTGATGGAAAACGTTGCCTCGTGGAGCCGACTTCGTCTGGACTGTGAACGGGAACTGGAGCGTACGATGCGGCGTCTGCGAGACGTCGTCGCGGCCCAACTCAAGAGACGTGGAGTGGTTGTTGCCTTCTCGGGAGGGATTGACAGCAGTGTGGTCGGCGCGTTGTGCGTGCGAGCGCTCGGGCCGGAACGTGTGTTCGGGCTCCTGCTTCCGGAAAGGGATTCATCGCCGGAGACACTGCGACTGAGTCGGCTGATTGTGGATCACCTGGGCATCCGGGCCGAGCATCATGATATTACACCTGTTCTGGAGGCGGTGGGATGCTATCGCTATCGAGATGAGGCGATTCGCAGCATCATCCCGGCATATGATGCGCGGCATACGTGCAAGATCGTTCTGCCCTCCCTCTTGACCGCAGAGAAACTGCGGGTCTTTTCCGTCGTCGTCGAATCACCAGAGGGGCAGCGAACGCAGGCGCGACTGACGGTCGATGCCTATCTTCAAATTGTGGCTGCCACGAACTTCAAGCAACGGGTTCGCAAGATGCTGGAGTACTTCCATGCGGATCGACTCAATTACGCGGTGACGGGCACACCCAATCGCCAGGAGTACGATCAGGGTTTCTTCGTCAAGCTCGGGGATGGAGCCGCCGATGTTAAACCGATCGCGCACTTGTACAAGACACAGGTATATCAGATGGCGGAGTTCCTCGGGTTGCCGGAAGAGATCTGTCGCCGGCCGCCCACCACGGACACTTATTCCATGCCCCAAGATCAGGAGGAGTTCTATTTCTCGGTACCCCACCATGTCCTGGATGTCTGTTTGTATGGCAAGAACCACGGCATGGCCTGCGAAGACGTTGCGGAACTTGTTTTTCTCGAACCCCATCAGGTGGAGCGGATCTACCGGGATATCGATGCGAAACGCCGCACGACGCGGTATCAGCACATGCCACCGGTGCTGATCGAACCGGTACCTGAGATTCATCCCACGTCCGCATGACTAACGTGAGGTCCATCGTATGTCCGGGTTTTCGTACAGGGACAGTGAGAAACAGGTGACGCCATGACAACGTATTTTGCGGTATGGCTCGGTTCATCGATTCTGGCGTTGTTGATCACGCCGGCGATGATTGCGCTGGCCTGCCACGTCGGTGCGGTGGACCGTCCCGGCGTCCGTACGGTTCACACCCAGCCCATCCCGCGTATCGGCGGCGCGGCGATCTACCTGTCGTCTGTCTTCTCGATTGTCTCCGTCCTGTTTCTTGATAACCGCATCGGCAGCGCCTTCCGTGCGAGCACACTCCAAATCAGTACGTTGCTGGCCACGGCATCGGTGATCTTTATCATTGGTTTGATCGACGATTTCCGAGGGTTGCCTGCACGGATCAAGCTGGCCGTTGAGGTCCTCGCAGCGATCGCGCTGTGCCGTTCGGGGATCTGCATCTCCGCACTGGAGATCACAGAGGGATACCTGCTCCCGCTGGGACCTTGGGGCCCGCCGCTGACCATTGTGTGGATCGTCGGCATCACCAACGTGGTGAATCTGAGCGACGGGCTCGACGGTTTGGCCGCCGGGGTCTCGGCCGTTGCTTGCGCCGTGATTGCGATTTTCGCGATCTACAGTCAGAACCTGGTCATGGCGGTCTTCATGCTGTCTCTGTTGGGCGGGCTCAGTGGCTTTCTGTTCTACAACTTCAATCCGGCCAAGATTTTCATGGGCGACTGCGGCAGTCTTTTCGTCGGCTTCACAATCGCCAGTTCCAGCGCGATGTGCCTGACGAAGTCTTCGGCCCTGGTCGGACTGGCCCTTCCGGTGCTGGCCTTGGGTATCCCGATCTTCGACGCCTTCTTGGCCATCCTTCGGCGATTCCTCGAACGCCGGTCGCTGTTTGCCCCCGATCGCAGCCATTTCCACCACCGATTGATCGATCTGGGGCTCAAGCAGCGGCACGCCGTGCTGACCATTTACTTCTCTACGTGCGTTGCGACCGGTTTGGGCCTCTTCATGATGGTTCGCAGGGACGTCGGCGCGCTCGTCGTCTTCGCCTGTATTCTTCTTCTCGTGCTGCTCTTGTTTCGAGTCGTCGGCGCCGTGCACCTGCGCAAGACGGTGACTGCTTTGCAGGTCAAGTATGCGCTCGCTCGGCAGCAGAAACAGGAGCAGCGCACCTTCGAAGACCTGGAACTGCGATTTCGGCGCGCACGGGACTGGCGGGAGTGGTGGCAGGCGGTTTGCGATGCAGGACAAGGGCTGCACTTCGCCTGGGTCTCGGTGATGGTCCGGGACAAGGATGGGAACCTGGACACGCGCATCTGGCGCTGTGGTCAGGCGCCCCGAGCTTCGTCGCAGATCGTAACCATGAACTTGCCCGTCCGAGATGCCAACGCGCAGACCACGATGGAATTTGAAGTTGCCATCACCGCCGAAGACTCGCTCGAGTCGGCGGGACGCAGAGGAGCCTTGTTCAGCCGCTTGATCGAAAATCATCGGCCGGGTCGGATGAAAAGGGTTGCGAAGCTGCCCATAGCGAGCGACCATATGACCCTGGTTCGCCAGGAGTAGATTCAAGGAAGGAGTTTTCAGCGTGTACGGAGACACGAGCTATCAGCCGCTCGACGGAGAACGGCAGTCGATCGCTGCGGTTTCGAGCCCGACCTTCTTTCCGAAGTCGGGGCTGGCGCTGGCCGACAACGAGGTCCAGGTCTGGCAGATGCGGCTGGACCTACCGGTATCACGAATCGTGCATCTGGCGCGGACGCTCTCGCAGGCGGAACGGGATCGGGCCATGCGGTTTTGCTCGCTGCCCGATCGGAACCGCTTCATCACTCGTCGGGGTATCCTGCGGCAGATTTGCAGTGCCTATCTGGCGGTAGAGCCGGAGCGGCTGCGGTTCGAGCAGGGCCCCTGGGGCAAGCCTCGCCTGGCCGGTTGCCCGGATCACAACGATCTGCAATTCAACATGTCGTGCTCACACATGGTGGCGGTGTACGCGTTCACGCTGGGCAGGGAGGTGGGCGTCGACGTCGAGCAGATTCACCACAAGTTGGCGTGGCAGTCTTCTGCGGCGACGTGTTTGACGGGGCGCGAGCGGGCCCTGCTGCAAATCATGCCGGCCGAATCTCAGGCGGGCGCTTTCTTCACGCTCTGGACGCGCAAGGAGGCGTATGTGAAGGCACGAGGGACGGGTCTGTCGACGCCGCTGAACCAGATCGACGTTCTGGGGCGGCGCACGTGGTGCGGCGTGCTCGTGCGAAACCATGGCGACTGGCGCGAACCCTGGTCCGGTTCCTTGCAGGACCTGGATCTGGGGCGACATCATGCCGCGGCCCTGGCGGTGGAAGAGCAAGGACTCGAAATCGTCTGTCGGGAATGGTATTGAAGCCATTTTCCCTCAGTCGCCTGATCGAAAACGATCGGCCCGCCCGCGTCGAACCGGTGGCGTTTCCAACCAACTGGAGGTGATCTGCGCGGACCCGACGCGGTCCGCCGCAACCAAAAACTGCGATCCTATCCACCAGCCAGGCAGCGCGTCTCGCGGGGGGCAACTCGGTCCTTTCACGAAGTTCCGCCGTTGCTGCCCTGTAACCGCGAGACCATCGGGAGGGCCACTCATGGTCCTCCCTTTTCTTTTGCGCCATGGCGCCCGAACCTCGTCGCCTCCTACGCGTCCATCGGGATCGAGTTCGTCTCGCAGTATTGCCGGATCGTCGTCAACACCGCCCGTCCGTACTGCTGACGTTTCTTGTCCCCGACGCCTCTCACCAGCAGCAATCCCTCCTCGCTCGAAGGCCTCCTCCGCGCCAGGTCGCGCAACGCCCGGTCCCCAAAGATGATATAGGCGGGGACCTTCTTCTTGCCCGCCAGGGTCGCGCGCAGACGGCGCAGTTCATCGAACAGCCCCTTATCCACACCGTCCCATGAGTCCCGCACCGTTTTCGCCTCCCGCAGCGGCTTCGTCGCCGGCTGGAGCAATCGCGGCGACACCTGCCCCTTCAGCACTCCCCTTCCTCTCTCCGTAACGGTCAGCACGTTGTACTCGCCGACCTTTTCGATGCAGTCCTGCCCGACGAGTTGTTCGATCCAGTCGTGCACGGTGCGCCGGGGATAGTCACGGAGCAAACCGTACGTGCTCAGCGCGTCGTGCCGATTCTCCAAGATGCGCTGATCCTGTGAGCCAACGAGGACGAGGGCGGTGTAGCTGCCGCCGAAGCGTTCGCCGAGCCGGAGAATGCAGGAGAGAATCTTCTGCGCCGTCACCAGCGAGTCGGACATGCAGTCCAGTTCCCCCAGGCACACGTCGCAGGCGCCGCACTCGGCCTTCTCCAGGTCCTGTCCGAAATACCGGAGCAGCGTTCGATGTCGGCAGGGCCCTCCCGTGCAGTAGCTGTACATCTCGTTGAGCTTCTCGATCGCGATCTGCCGGGCCTCGGGCTCCATGTCACGCATCAGGCTCTTCCACACGCCGTAGTCACCGCTCGAGTAGAACAGGCAGCATTCCGCTTCCAGCCCATCGCGACCGGCACGTCCGCTCTCCTGCTGATAGTGTTCAAGGGACTTCGGCATCCCCGTGTGCACGACGTATCGCACGTTGGATTTGTCGATGCCCATGCCGAAGGCGATGGTCGCCACGATCGTGTCGACCGTCTCTTTGATAAAAGCGTCCTGATTGCCCTTGCGATCTTCGGCGCTCATGCCCGCGTGATAGGGAGCGGTCCTGTAGCCTCGCCCGTTCAGTTGGGCGCACAGCGTGTCGACGTCTTTGCGGCGAATGCAGTAGACGATCCCCGATTCGCCTCGATGCCTGTCGAGAACCTCGCAGGCCTGTCGGATCCGATCGGTGCGCTGGCGGACGCGGTAGACCAGGTTGGGACGGTCGAACGACCCGACGATGCCTTCCGGACCGTTCAGGTGCAATTGCGCGCCGATATCGGCGCGGACCTTGGCGGTAGCGGTGGCGGTGTAGGCGCCGATGGGGATCTGGGGAAACAGCTTCTTGAGGATGCCCAACCGGCGGTATTCCGGACGAAAGTCGTGGCCCCACATGCTGACGCAGTGCGCCTCGTCGACCGCGATAAACGACACGTCGGTCCCACGCAGAAGAGCCATGAAGTTCTCCGACAGCAGCCGTTCGGGGGCCGCATAGAGTAGTTTGAGCGTCCTGTTCCTCACGCGTCCCATAACGGCTTCCTGCTCCTGGGGTGAGAGAGAACTGTCCAGACGTGCTGCCGATACGCCGCATTCGGTCAGAGCGTCCACCTGATCCTTCATCAACGCGATCAACGGGCTCACCACGATCGTCAAGCCCGGCAGCAATACCGCGGGCGCCTGGAAGCACAGGGACTTGCCGCCCCCGGTGGGAAGGACCACGATCGAATCCCGCCCCCGGATCACACTCGCGATTGCACGCTCCTGGAGAGGGAGAAATCCGTCGTACCCCCAGTATTTCGCCAAGACCGCCTTCACATTTTCCATTGGAGAGTCCTCGCGCACAGTTCGCCAGTTTGAATTCGTGCTCCGACGACCATCATACCCTGGCGGGCGGTATTTCTCCAGTCCTTCCTGGGGCAGTCGGGCCCGCGCGAATTGCGCACCATCCTGGAGGATGTCTCCACATTCTATAACCCTATGCAAAATAAGCCTTTGTATTCATTCAGTCTCGAAGGTGCCGGCTTGGCACGCGATGCTGATATGTCGCAAATGGGTGACACACTTGCAATGTATCGCATGGGAAGCCGATCGGCTCGCAGGAGCGGTCGCCAGGTCCAGGCCGGCGATGTAGGTGAAAAACGGCAAAAAGCCCCGCCTCCGTTTAAGATATTGAGGGTGCTCTGGAAAAACTGAGTTGAAGAGGGTAGAACTACATACTATAATTTGAGTAAATATAGGAAAGGGGGTGTCCTGCATATGCGTACTACAGGTTCACCCTCTTGACTGGCTTTGCGGCAAAGGCGATGACATGTGACGCGGCTGGACGCCGTCTGGCATGGTTCGCTGTCGCGAGTGAGTATGTACGACCTCGCGTCGGATCCTCCGAAGCGCGGTCGACGGTATGGAGGCAGGGTGAGCGAATGATCCCTCGGGAGGAGGGTTCCCTCACAGCGGCGCAGGAGGCGCGCAACGAGGCCGATGGTGCGCCTTGTGGGTTCTACCGGTCGCCGTGCAGGTCTGGCGCGGTGGAATGAACTCCAGGATTTGTTAACGGGGCGGTGCATCCGTTTCCCGCCGCCGGCTGTGAAGGAAGGGGTGTAGTCATGCTTATCGCTGAGAGCGATGCCCTGTCACCGGCTCAGGCCGTTCCCCGAGCGATTAATGTAGCCGGGGTTCCGGTTGTGCCGTTCGAGTCCTACGATCAGGCTCTGGTGTGTATAGAAAGCGCCGTGGAGGCTCGTGAGAAGACCTTCTGGGTGGCGATCAATCCGCAGAAGTGTTTCCGGGCCTGGCATGAGAACCGCCTGCTCGAACTCCTGAACCAGGCCGACGTGGGCATCTGTGACGGCGTCGGCGTGTCGCTGGCGTCGCGAATTCTGCACGGGCACGGGATCAAACGTTGCACGGGCTGTGACCTCTTTCTGAAGATCCTTCCCCAGGCTGCGAAGAAGGGCTGGGGGGTTTTCATGCTGGGCGCCTCGGCCGAATCCAACGCTGCGGCGTGTGCCAAGCTTGCGGAATTGTATCCGGACTTGAGGATCGTCGGACGTCAGGACGGCTACTTCAAAGACGAGGATCAGGTCGTCGAACACATCAATTCCAGTGGGGCCGATCTGCTGTTCGTGGCCATGGGCTCGCCGACACAGGAGTACTGGATCTCGAAGCACCGCGACCGCATCAACGCTCCCTTCTGCATGGGCGTCGGTGGCAGCTTTGACGTCCTCTCCGGCCGAATCAAGCGAGCTCCCGCGATCTTCCGCAAGACCGGAACGGAATGGCTGTTTCAGTTGGTCACAGAGCCGCACAAGCGGTTCAAGAGGCAGACGGTGTACGTCCCGTTCGTGCTTCGGGTGGTCTCGAAGAAACTGATCGGGTCCATCGGTGCCAGCCAGTGGACGGCCAGGCCCGTTCGACAGTAGTCGCACGAGGCCGCTTTCACCCTTGGGGAGAAGTCTCCGGCCGGGCCATTCTCGGACCCGACACGGAGACGGAGGGACTCGGTATGGCGAAGGTAGCGCGATCCCGGAGACCCGTGCCACGGCCCATGGTCCTAGGGGCGCACTCCAACATCCCGGACAACGCGGGAAATTTCCCACCTTTTGAGAAGTCCGGGCTCGAATCGGTCGAACTAACTGCTGCCGCACCGGCCCGGTGGAACCCTATCCCACCGACGACGGAATCGAGAGCCGGGGGGTGGACCGCCGCAAGGGGCCTTCTCGAAAGAGAACGCCGGCGGCGGAACAACGGATTGGAGCTTGACGGGCCCGAGAATGCCGGGCACCATAGCTTCGGGAACAACGCAGGGATGGGGGAGAAGTGCTGGAAGGACTCCTCGAGAAACGGCATTTCTCATCGTCACGCACGGACGCACGCAACAACAAGCACCTGGAACACCGCGGGCAAGGCCTTTGGCGTCGTCCCTGTGGTTCCGGGCCGGTGATCTTTACAGAGACCTTCTCGGCGCAACCGAGGAGGACGGAGTCCGCGCTGTCGGGGAGGCAACATCGATCTCACGCGTATTAATCGGGTAGCGCGGCACCTGCAATGCGCGGATCTGCATCCGAACAGCCGTCGCCAATGAAAATGGACCGACCAGTGAATGTGGTGAAGAGATGAGCCTGGACCAACCGAATGACCCCTCGGGGCGAGACCTCCAGCGTCCTGCGGATCCGATTGCACGCAACGAGAAGGATCTGCCGAACCGTGGGGACGGCAAGACGAAGATCAGCCGCGTGGTGGACGTGCTGATGTCCGATGCACCGTCCAAAGACGCGATCCAACCGGCGCAGGTGAGCCGACGCGGCGAAGGGGCATCCACCGCGATGGGCCCGGTGACCGCGCCGGAGCAGCCCTGGGCTGTGGCCGCCGGCCCGCGTCCCTCGACGTCGCCCATGGAGATGCTTTCCTCGGTCTTGCGCTACAAGTGGACGTTGATCCTGATCGCGATTCTCGTTTCCGCTCCCGTGATCGCGCTAATCTGGACGCAGATCGTTCCCGAGTATCGCGCCCGAGCAGAGGTGCGCGTACGACCGATCATCCCCCGTCTGGTGTTCCGCACGGAAGACAACGGAATGATCCCGCTGTACGATTCCTTCGTAAACACCCAGGTCTCGCTGATGCGCAGCCCGACGGTGCTGCAACGCGTCCTGGATCAGCAGGCGGTGCAGCAAACCGAGTGGTATCGGAACACCCCGAAGACGCTTCTCCAGAAGCTCAGTGCCAAGCACGTCCCGCCCATGGAACGACTGCGGGACAGCCTCTCCGTTCGGCCTCGGCCGCGCACCGAGATCATCGACGTGTCCTTCAACGATGCCAGCAGCAAGGAGGCCAAGGTGATTGTGGATGCGGTCCTGGAGGAATACATCAAGTACACGGAAAAACGTTCGGACGCCAACCGGGATATGATCTATCGTCAACTTGTTGCGCAGAAGCAAGAGTTGACCAATCAAATCAATGGGCAGGAAGTGCTGATTGCCACGCGGAGAAAATCTCTTGGCACCGGGGCCCCGGACGAACTGGTGGCCAGCAAGAGGATGCATCTGGACCAGTTGCAGGTCCAGCTCAGTGCGCTCGAGCAGAGTATCGCCATCCTGGAATGGGACCTCGCGCAAATCCCTTCGACCGACAGCAACGAGCCGGCCTCAGAGTTGACGCCCGAGGCGGTCGCCGAGGCCCAGCGGCAGAAGGCTTATCACGAAGACGCTGAGTGGCGAAAATTGGACCTGAGCGTCAGAACACTTCGGCACCAGATCGAAAACAGCCTCTACGGTCCCAAGCATCCGAACATGATCAAACTGCAAAAGGACGTTGAATTCGCCGAGACGCTGGTCCAGCAGCGTGAGCAACAACTGGATGATCTGTGGGAGAATCAAGTGAATCCGGTGGTCGCCAGTCCGCTTGAGCCGGGGGATATGAGCGAGCTTCAGGGCGAGCAGGCCAGGAAGATTCTCCAGTATCGTCTATCGCGTGTCCAAAAGGAACAGCAGTTGGTGGCCGAGGAGTTTGAGAAACAAAAAGAAGACTTCGACAAGGTTTTTGCGGACGCCCAACTGCTGGCAAGAGAGAGCCTGGAACTCGGACGCAGACGCGAGTTGCTGGAAGCCGTTCAGTCGCGGATCGATGAGAAAGACATGGAACGTGACGTTGCCGGCTCGATCGAGGTCTTGACCTCGGCCTTTTCCTCTTCCGAACCGGAGTCCGATCGACGGATCGTGTATACCGCCATGGCCCTGTTCGTTGGGCTGGGTCTCGGCAGCGGCACCGCTTTCCTCCGGGCGAGTCGCAACCAGACGATTCATGCTCCCAAGGACATTCCGCAGCCGGTGCGTGTTCCTTTCCTGGGGCATGTGCCGCTGGTCAGCAACACGAGGGCGCCCGGCAAGGCGCTGTGCGACGAGCTCGAGCAGAACCAGTTCATGCTGGTGGAGTCCGTCCGTGTCTTGCGTACCGCGCTGCTGACGCGGTTGGCCGGACGAACCGGGGCCACCGTGCTGGTCACCAGCGCCGCCGAAGGCACGGGCAAGTCGAGTTTCACCATGGTCCTGGGTCGCAGTCTCGCCCAGGCCGGCAAGAGGGTTCTCATGATCGACACCGACTTCCACAAGGTGACCCTGTCGAAGCGGTTCGAGCTTGCCAGCCAGCCCGGCTTCGTGGACACGCTGCGCGACAAAGCGCTGAGCAAGCTGCCGGTCTATCCGACGAAGACCCCGGGTCTGGACATCATGCCGGCCGGCACACGCGACGGCAACGAAACCACCGTCGAGGAGATCGCCAACGGCGCCTTTAAGTCGTGCATCAGCCGGGTCCGCAAGTATCATCACTATGATGTGATTCTGCTCGATGCCTCCCCGATTCTGCCGGTGGCCGATGCGACCATTCTGGCCGGACAGGTCGATGGTACGATCCTGGTGGAGCGCGAGCAGGTCTCACAGCGTGCCAATGTGGTCAGTGCGATGGGACGTCTGCACTCGGCCGGCGGCAGCATGCTCGGCACGGTATTCGTCGGTGCCATGGAGACGCACGGTTACGGATACGGATATGGATACGGCAGCTACGGAAGGAAACGGGAGTCGTAAGACCCGTTCGCCAGGGCGGACCCGTCTGGCATGATCCTGTCTCCGCACCGCCTGCGGACGTGAAGTTCCCCGATGGACGGTCCAGTGTCGCGGCAAGACGCACACCAAGAGCTTCACTGACGCGCATCCTCCGCATCAGGAGTTCCTTTGATTCATCTCATCTTGAGTCTTGATTATGAGATCTTCGGCAACGGCGCCGGCGACGTGATGCGAGATGTTGTCGACCCGACCAACCGCCTGCTGAACCTCTGCGACCCGCATGGCGCCAGGCTGACGATCATGTTCGAAGTCGGCGAATATTGGGCCTTCGAGCGATACGACGAGCCACTGCGCCAGGAGCTCGGCTACTCTCCCTGCGAGGCAATGAAAGCGCAAGCCATCAACGCCATCGAACGAGGCCACGACGTCCAGTTGCACCTGCACCCGCAGTGGATCGGCAGCGTTTACGGCGGGGCGGGCGGCTGGCAATTGCAGGACCGCTACTGGCGTCTGGCCGACCTGCCGGGTGGCCTCGGAGACAAGGACGACATCACGTCCATCACCGGCGCCCTCCATGCCGGCAAGCAAACGCTGGAAGAAATGCTCCGGCCGGTGAAAGCCGACTATGAATGCACGTGTTTCCGGGCGGGCGGGTTCTATGCCCAGCCTTCCCGCGAGGTCATCCCGGCGATGAAGAAGGCGGGCCTCAAGGCCGACAGTTCCGTGGTCCCGGGCTTCCGGCGAACCACGCCCTTCGACGTCGATTACTCGAAGGTACAGACCGACCGGTCTTCCTGGTGGACGACGGAGACCGAACTGATCGCCGAAGGCGCCCCCGGCGAGAATATCCTGGAGGTGCCGGTGGCCTGTCGCATGGTGCCGTACTGGCACAACTTCAAACCGGTCGCGTTCCGGGCCGCCATGCAGCGGAGACGAACAGAGAGAGAATCCCGCAATGGCCAGGCCCGAAGAAACGGCAGCCGCATCAGTTGCACGCCCTCCGGACGGACGTTCCTGCAACGGATGATGGCGAAATACGCCTCCCAGCTTGACTACTGCAAGCTGTCCTGCCGGGATATGCTCAAGCGCCTCGCGGAGCTGGACGGTCCCGGAGAGCACCCTGTGGTCATGATCGGTCACACGAAGGATTTCCTGAACGATCGGCACTTGAGCGATTTCCTCGCCGCCGTCAAGCAGCGCGGCTCCGTGCGCTTCGTGCGTCTGGCCGAGGCCGTCCAGAGTGCTTCCAGCATTACCTGTGGCTCTAGCCTGAGCGGCATAGCTGGGGCAGACCACTGAACAAATGATGAAATCTATCGAATTCCAATCCTGCTTGGATCGTCTGACGTCTTACGTCGAGGCCGTTGACTATGCCGGCTACGATCCCTACGATGCGCTGAACAGTCCGCTGATCCGCGCACTGAGCGGCAGATCGAAGATCCTGCGGATGGCCTTCACACAACTCCTGCGGCGCTCGCCCGTCAATCTGCGTCCGCTGCTGGGCGTCAAGAAGGGACACAACCCCAAAGGCATCGGCCTGTTTCTCTGGGGGTACGCCAAACTGTACAAGCTCTACGGACGAGAAGAGGACCTCGACAGGATCCGCTATCTCCTCGGTCTGCTGGACCAGCTCAAGTCGACCGGGTGTTCGGGGAACGCCTGGGGCTACAATTTCGACTGGCAGAACCGGAACTTCCTTCGTCCCGCGGGTACGCCGACGATCGTCAACACCGCCTTCATCGGTCATGCCCTGTTGGACTGTTATCAGTACGCGGGTTTGCCGCAGGCGCTCGACATGGCGGTTCCGATCAGGGACTTCCTCCTGAACGACCTGCACCGCACGCCCGAAGGCGACACCTTCTGTTTCAGCTATACGCCGGTCGATACCGACGTGGTGCACAATGCCAATATGCTCGGCGCATCGATCCTCGCCCGGCTGAGCCGATATGCCGACGACCGCCGCTGCGAGGAGGCCGCACTGTCGAGTCTGGCCTTCTCGATGAAGCACCAGCAGGATGATGGCTCCTGGTACTATGGCAACACGTGGGCCTATCGGTGGATCGATTCCTTCCACAGCGGTTTCAATCTCCAGGCCCTGAGATATATCCTCGATGAGGGTCTCGCAACCGAACAGGCTCCGGCGTATGAAAAGGGCGTCCAATTCTATGCCGAGCATTTCTTCCTGGCCGACGGCACGCCGAAGTACTTTCACGACCGCGTCTATCCGCTCGACATCCACTCTGCCGCCCAGGCGATCTGCTTCTTCTCCCAGGCGGGTGACCAGTACAAAGACCTCGCCGACCGCGTCCTGACCTGGACCCTGAAAAATCTGGTCAGCCCCGCCGGCTACGCCTGGTTCCGAAAAACAAGGTACAGGACCAACCGCATCCCCTATATGCGCTGGTCCCAATCCTGGCTCTTCCACGCCCTGACGGAATACCTGCTCGCAGACGCCAAGCGCTCTGCGCAAAGCGCTTTGCGCAAGGCGCCAGGCGCTCTGCGCGCAACGCATGACGCTTCCCGTTCCGATGGCTCACTTTCGTTTCGAAGATCTTGAAATCTGGCGACTCGCCTGCGAACTGGCCGTAGAATGCCACAAGGTGGCCGACCGCCTGGAACAGGCCAGATTATACCGTTATGCGGAGCAACTCCGGGCCGCCGGGTTGTCCGTATCCAACAACATTGCCGAAGGAAGCGGCAGCCTGCACAGCCGCGAGTTCGGGCAGTTCCTGAATATCGCGCGTCGATCCGACTTCGAATGTGCGTCGATGATGCTGGTCTTCCGCAGCTTGGACATCCTGACAGAGGAGGAAACGGCCCGGCTGCTTGACCGTTGCGACGAGATCAGCCGTAAAACCGTGAACTACGCAAAGACGCTACGCGATTAGCGCAAGGCGCAACGCGCAAGACGCCAAGCGCACGGCGCACCACGCCTCCCGCTTGGCGCAATACGCTTACCGCTTTTCGCTTAGCGCATTTCGCTTGCCGCTTACCGCACCACGCTTTCCGGCGGCTCCGCCGCCTCAACTATGAGCATTCGCCTCACAGCCCTCTATCTACTGGTGGCCGGGATTTCCATCTACGCATGGAAAGACTGGTTCAAGAGCCTCTGTGGACTGATCCTCTTCATGGCGATTATCCACCATGACGACATGCCCACGAACATGTTCGGGATCCAGGGCTTCAACGTCTGGAACATCATGTTCCTCTCGATCTTTCTGGCCTGGGCGTTCAACCGCCAGCGCGAAGGTCTGGTCTGGGACATGCCCCGCCACGTCAGCGTCCTGCTGTTGCTGTACCTGGGCGTCATCGTGGTCGGCTTCCTCCGCGCGGTCCTCGACCGCAGTTACATCGAGTGGTACCCTCTCAAGAACCTGATCAGCGAGGAGCTGATCAACACGATCAAATGGGTCCTGCCCGCCATCCTGCTCTTCGACGGCTGCCGCACCCGCAAACGCGTCATGGGGGCTCTAGTCTGCATTCTCGTGATGTATCTTCTGCTTTCCACCCAGGTCGTCAAACGGATGCCCTGGGAATCGGCCCTGGGAGGCGCGGGGGAGCGTATCCAACGCATTCGTTTGAAGACCTGTCTGGGAATTGGCTACAGCGCCCCGAATCTCTCCACCATCCTGGCCGGCGCCAGTTGGGGCATGCTGGCGGCCTTGCCGCTGGTTCACAGGAGGAAGTACTGGCTCCTGCTTCTGGCAGCCGCCGGTATAGTGGCCTTCGGTCAGGCCCTGACCGGCGGTCGCGCTGGCTACGCCGCGTGGGGCATGACGGGGCTCACATTGTGTCTGCTGAAGTGGCGAAAGTACCTCCTGCTGGCGCCTGTGGCGGTGATCCTGTTGCCCATTGTCTTTCCCGGGACCGTAGAGCGGATGTTCTATGGCTTCGGTAAGACGGATGCCAGCGGCCAGGAGATGGTCGACGACTACGAGGTAACCTCCGGACGGACGCTGATCTGGCCTCATGTCATCGAGAAGATCGGTGATTCCCCCGTGATCGGTCATGGGCGGTTAGCCATGAACCGCATCGGTCTGACCCAGTTTCTCGGAGATACATACGGCGCCTCCGAAGCCTTTCCGCATCCCCACAACATGTATCTCCAGACCTTGCTGGACAACGGCATCCTGGGCTCCATTCCCATCTTCCTCTTCTGGGGCGCGATGCTCTTCTATTCGGCAAAGCTGTTTCGCAGTCCCAATCGCCTCTATGCGGCCGTGGGCGGCCTGTCCCTGGCTCTGATGCTGGCACAGTTGTTCGCCGGCATCGGATCGCAGTACTTCTACCCGACCGAAAGCACGCTGACCGTATGGGCGGCGATGCTGCTGGCTCTGCGCGTGCGAGTCGAGGAGAAACAGGTGCAAGAGGCGTGGCAGATGCAGGAGACCTGGAATGAACCTGCGCTATGCGCTAAGCGTCAGGCCGCTTGCCCGCCCCTGGAGGAGGCGCTGTCACGATGACCCGACTCGTCTATATCCTGGCCGCGAGCCATTCCGGCTCGACCCTGCTGAGCATGCTCCTCGGATCGCATCCGCAGATCGCGACCATCGGCGAGATGAATCTGTCGCCCCGCGCCATGGGCGACCTCGACCGGTACCGCTGCTCCTGCGGCCAGTTGATTCAGCAGTGCGCGTTCTGGCAGAAGGTGCAGGAGGGCATGGCACATCGCGGGGTGGAATTCGATCTCGCTTGTGCCGGCACGGACTATCGAGGCATGGATTCACCCTATGCCCAACGACTGCTCCGGCCCATGCACAGAAGCAGAGCGCTGGAGTGCATGCGAGACTTGGGGCTGTCCTTTTCCGGCAACTGGCGAAGCAGGCTTCCCGAGATTCACAGACGAAACGCAGCCCTTGCATCGACGGTGACGGAACTGACCCAAGCGCAGGCGATCGTGGATTCTTCCAAGGTGGGCCTGCGTTTGAAGTACCTCCTCCGCAACCCCGACCTGGACGTCCGGGTGATCCGACTGGTGCGAGATGGTCGTGCGGTGGCCCTGACCTACGTGGACCCGGCCGGTTTCGCGGACGCCAAAGATCCCGGCAGGCGGGCCGGTGGCATGGGAGGCGACCGCGAGAAGGAGCGACTGTCCATGAGCCAGGCGGCCTACGAATGGCGGCGCTGTATGGAAGAGGCCGAGCACGTCGTGCGGGGTCTCGACCGATCGCGATGGATCGAGGTCCGCTATGAGGATTACTGCCGCCAGCCCGATGAGACCCTGGCCCGGCTGCATCGGTTCCTTGGCGTCGAACCGGGCAGACAGCCCGAAGAGTTCCGCTCCGTCGAGCAGCACGTCGTCGGCAACGGCATGCGCCTCGACAGCACCTCCGAAATCCGCCTGGATGAACGCTGGCGGGAGGTCTTGACGGAAGAGGAGTTGAAGACCTTCGACGCCGTCGCCGGTGACATGAATCGAAAGTACGGCTATGTCTGACCTGGCCTGGCGGCAAGGTGGTTCCAGTGAGGTGCAGCGCCGCGGTGCGGGGCAGCATCAGAACTTTGCAGGTTTGCGTCATGCCGATGCATGTCTCCATCGCCGTGTTGCCGGCCTGCAAGACGGCATAGCCGGCTTACAGTGCGGCGATGCAGGTCTGCATCGCAACGTTGCTGGCTTACATCACGGCTTTGCAGGCTTACATTATGCTCCTGCAAGCCGGCATCATGGCCATGCAGGCTTGCATCGAGGCGATACAGGGGCCGGGCGAGCCCGCGATTGCGAGGAAGTTCGGATTGTAAGTCCTTTGCGGGTATCGTGTTAGGTTTTCGGCGGCCGCCGTGGACAAAAAACTACTGGCCTACCGGGGTTTTTCCTGGCCGGGAAGCTGTGTTTCGGCCGATATCCTCACCGGAGGCAGCGGGCTTTTAGCGAGCGAAAGCTGCGGCGAGTCGTTGTCTTCTCCATATCGCGATCATGGATGTGTTGTCTCTGTCCAGGCGGGCCGGTGAGCCCCTCGGGACATGTCCCCGAGACGCTCGAGGTCCCGCCGCAACGAAGGATCGAACCGGCGATTCGGCACGAGGCGGCAATCAGTGACCAGCGGACAGCAATCAGCGATCCCCTGCTGTGAACCGTCCACTGACAACCGATCACTGACAACTGTCCTTTGTCTCTGCCCTTCGCCCAGCGACAAGGAGAGGATTCATGGCTACATTTCCACGAACGGAACCTGAGATCATTGCCTTGGCTGAAGAGATGATTGCGGGCCTGACGGCCAACCCCACGGTCTACCCGGCCCCGCCGGTGGACATCGCCGCCCTGACGCACGCCCGCGACACCTACCTGACGGCCCGCAACGACGCGGTCGCGGCCCGTGCCGCCGCAGAGGAGGCGACGGGAGTGAAAGACACGATCTGCGGCTTCCTGATCGAATCGATGAAGAGCGACCTCCGCTACGCCGAGAACACCGTGAACTTCGACGACGCCAAGCTCAAGCTGATCGGCTGGTCCGGCCGCAAGGCCCGCACCCAGCTCGAGCCGCCCGGCCAGAGCCGCTCGCTCGAGGCCCCGCGCCAGGGCGAAGGCTGGGTCTTCCTCGACTGGAAGGCCCCGACCGACGGCGGCAAGCCCAGCGCCTACCGTGTCACCCGTCGCGAGCGGCCCGCCGGCCCCTGGGCCGACGTCGCCACCGCGATCGAAACGGAGATCACGCTCGTCGACCAGACCCGCGGCATCGAATTCGAATACCGCATCATCGCCATCAACAAAGCCGGCGAAGGCCAGCCCAGCAACACCGTCATCGTCGTGCTGTAACCATGCAAACCCGCCGGGAGCGGAGCTGTACGCCCCGCTCCCAGCCTTCCCATCATTGTTGACAGATATCCGACAGGTAGAAAACAGCCTCTCTATGTCGCTGCAAATGCGGGCACGCGGTGGTGGCAAAGAAGAATCCTGATTGCAGAGCTACCAGGGGGATAAATGACTGATACAACCGCCCAATTCAAGCGCCAGATGCCGCGTAATCTCTGCCTTCAGATATTGTCTTTTTGCACCAGCATCGCTGTTGGAATTGTACTCACACCTTATTTGGTTCGGCACCTGGGCCGTGCGGCCTATGGCCTGATACCAATAGCTGGCGTGATGACGGAATACGTAAGCATTATAACGCACAGCGTATCCAGCTCAACCGGCCGTTTCCTGACGATTGCTTTGCAGCGAAACGATGTTCACGATGCTAACCGTATCTTCAACACCGCGTTCTTCTCCTATATGGCTCTCGCGGTGGTCCAGATACCGATTTTTGGACTGATCATCTACAATGCCAATAGCATATTCACGATTCCGCCCGAGCTGTACTTGGACGCCATCGTGTTGCTCATCTGCAGTGCCATCTCCTTTCTGATGAGCTTGGTTGGCAGCGTCTTCGGTGTGCCGATTTACGCCAACAACCGAATTGACATTGCTCGGACGATCGAGATCATCGCTCAGATTGGACGCATCGCTGGAATTACAGTACTCTTTGTATTTTGTGGCCCGAGGCTGCGGTACGTTGGCTATGTGAGTCTTGTCCTCGCTATTTCGACGACGATTTCCCGCATGCTAATGGGAAGGCGCCTTGCTCCCATACTCAAATTGGACATCCGCGTCTACGATTGGAGCCAACTGCGGCGAATTATGGGTATGGGCGGCTGGCTCCTAGTCAACTACATCGGCTTCCTGTTCTTTCTAAAGCTCGATATTTGGATATGTAACCGTTTCATCAGCGCCGAGGCAGCCGGTGAATATGCCGCCGTTTTACAGTGGTCCAGTCTGATCCGCCAGGCCGGGATGCTGCTATCCGCCGTGATCGGTCCAATGATCATCATCTACTATGCGCGTTCTGAGACGCACCGCCTGGTCCGTCTGGCTCAGGTCTCGGTTCGTGTCCTCTGTCTGTTGCTGGCGGTCCCAATTAGTATCCTCTGCGCTTTCAGTTCTTCGATCTTATCCCTCTGGCTGGGGGAGTCTTTCGCCTCACTCGCGCCCTTGATGGTAGTCATGCTGTGCCATCTGGCGATTAACGTCAGCACACATCCGCTATTCAGCATCCAAACCACGCTGAACAGGGTGAAGGTGCCTGCAGTGATGACGTGTGTGCTTGGAGTGCTGAATGTTGCTCTTGCAGTGTTTCTGGTGAGAGTTCTTGAATGGGGTATCTATGGGGTCGCAATCGCGAGTGCGATCCTTCTGACAGTCAAGAACGCAGCATTTACCCCTATCTATTGCGCAATCATATTGAAGCAGCCTTGGTACACCTTCAGTAAATCTCTGTTACCTGCCGGGGCCCTTCTAGTAAGCTTGATGGGCTTGGGGTATGTCCTTAATTGGCGTTTCCGTCCGCAATCATGGGCCCACCTGATACCGCTTGCTGTGGTGTTTGCGATTATGGGTCTAATGGCTGTCTGGCTTGTCTTGTCGACCAAGGATCGACAGTTGATGATTGATCTCGTTCCTGCTCGCCTGCGGTCGCTGGCGGCAAGACTGTTGCCCACTTGAGCATGGTCACCAGTAAGGGAGTATTCATACGCATTTCTGAGTATGTCCGTTCGTGCTGCTGCGTCGTCAGGCTGCTTCTGATCTGTATGAGGTATTGTGTCTGGATATCATCTGCGGAGGCTATTCATCGCGCGCCTCTAGTGTGGAGCTTGTAGGAGCCGGTTTATGAAGGCATTTGCTTGGCAAGCGTCTCATCGTCTGACATCTGGAATCCGGTATATTGGTGCGTTGGCAGGAAGCGAGAAGTGCAGGATCGCTTACGTTGGCGGTTCGCTCGACTACCAGAATCTGGGTGATGAGGCAATGCCGCTTGCGTACCAGAGATTGTTTCGCGGAAGCACTGTCATTCGATATAAACCAACGTGCAGCATACGGCCGATTCGTGCTCTGTGGCCCTTTGCCGCAGGAGTGCTGGCAGGTGGTACGGTGATCGGAAAAGCGCCTGTCTCTGCTTACAAAAGATGTTTCGATGTACTGGCCAAATGTTTCGTGTTCGGAACGGGAGTTGCAAATCCATCGTTCTGGTCGGGGCGATATGATATCAAGGGTCGTTTGGATGACTGGAAAGGCCTACTTCAGACATGTGGGTACATTGGTGTGAGGGGGCCGTATTCTGCGCAGATTCTAAGTGACATCGGTGTAAAAGATGTTGAAGTCATCGGTGATCCAGTCATTGCCCTTGCTGATGAACAGCCGATATCGAAAGAGCAAGTCATGACACACTCGCTCGGCCTTAATGTTGGGACCTCGTATGGCAACATTTGGGGTTCTGAGGATACCATGTTTTGCGAAGTGGTCAAGCTGGCTACAATCGCAAAGGCCAACTCATGGAAGGTTGAATGGTTTGTTGTCTGGCCTGAGGACCTCAAGATGACAATCGATGCCGCTGAGGCAAGCAACACATCATCCCAAATCCATACGATCTATGATGATCCCGTGACATACTTGCGCCGTGTCCGACCGCTAAGTGTCTTCGTTGGAATGAAACTCCATGCTGTTGTTCTGGCGACGTGTGCATATGTTCCATCTGTGATGCTTGAGTATCGACCGAAATGCAGAGACTACATGGCATCTATTGGCCAAGAGGATGCAACGCTTAGATCTGACCGATTTAGAGCGGACGAGGCCTGGGAACTCATAAACGCATGGGATTCTGATCGCTGCCGGGTTTCCTATGCTCTGTACAGAGATATCGAGAGACTTCGCTGCAGACAATCCCAGAGAGCTGCAGAGATCGAACAAGGACTACTTGGGCTGGTCTGAGGGCCTACTGTTGATGGAATCTCTCCAGACGGCAAGAACTGACATATAGAAGACTTGAAACGAGTGTGGCGTACACCAGCTGTAGCGCTTGGGGGAGCTGACCACGGAGCAAAGGACTGCTCGTTACCTGACGTGTATCAGCAAGAAGGCCACGGTGATGATTCCATATATGATGCAGAAACACACCATGTACGAAATCGAAGATGGATGTGGGAAGGAATGACATGACTAATCGTCTCGACATATCTGTTCTGATTCCGACGTACAATCGGGCGGACACACTGCGCGAAACGCTTGAGGCGATGTGCTTGGTGGATCGGGCGGGCCTGTCCGTGGAATATGTGGTGATCGATAACAATAGTACAGATGATACTCGCGCTGTCTGCACGAAGTTTCAGGGCGCGCTTCCTATCCGCTATCTCTTTGAAGAGCGGCAAGGTAAGACGTGTGCATTGAACAAAGCACTAAACGAACTGAGCCTTGGCGATACCGTCGTATTGACTGACGACGACGTGACGCCATGTTGCGCCTGGCTCCAGGCAGTCTGGGCATGTACGCGCCGCTGGCCGGAGCATTCGGTTTTTGGAGGGCCTTTGCGTGGAATATGGCCGTGTGCGTCACGGCCACTGTGGATGCAGTATGCACCGCTTGGGTATGGAGATCATTTTCCACTTGATAGTGAGGGCCCATATCCTCCTGGTCCAAGTGGTAGGCCAGCGGGAGCAAATTACTGGATAAGGCGCCGTGTTTTCGACGCAGGCAAACGTTATGACGAGCGAATGGGACCAAGGCCCAATAATCAGGTTGGCGGCGACGACATGTGGATGCTTTACTCTCTGAAGACTGCCGGGTATGAGATCATCTATTGTCCGGAGGCGCTGATAGAACACAGGATATACAACGATCTTGCCGCGGGGCGGGTCGCAAGACACCTAGCGTACACGAGGGGCCGCACGGGAGCACATGCCAAGGAATTTTTTCCCCCCGTCGCACTGCAGCAACATAGGTATCTGTGGTATTCCGCCAGAGGTCTCATGCTTGTGTGGGCTGCTATGCGTCTGGCGGCAGCTATGTGTTCGATTTCACGGGAACGGAGGCTCGGTTTGAGCCTGAGGCCAATCTGCGACATTGGGTACAATGTTGAATGCGTGCAAATGCTCCTGCAAAAGCATGCCAACGCCAATTAGCTGATCCCCACCTAAGTCTTGTAGAAGATGCCATGAGTGCTCGGGTGATTCATTACTGGGTGGGGTGTCCGAAGTCGCCAAATCCGAAGTGGTGGCGGTTTGTGTCGATGGTTCGACGCTGTGATGAAGCTGGCTGGAGAAACTATCTCGTCTGGTCTCGCATCCCGGAGAGCCGTTTGCTCGTCGAACCGTTCGCGCAGGCGGGCTGCGAAATCCTCGTTCAGCCGCGTTCGCGCGGGAACTTCGACGCGCGGAGTATCTGGCGGACCTGGCGATTGCTGCGTCGCCTCAAGTGTGACGTCTTCCACTGCCACAACGACCACACCAGTCCTCTGATCGGAGCAGCGCTGGCAGGAGTTCCCGTTCGCATCTGGTCGAAGCTCTCGATGTCCTCCCACTACGAAGAGGGAACCACACCACACGGAATTCATCGGCTTCAGACCAGTGTACGCCTTTCGGCCAGGCTCGCGCACCAGGTCCATACAGTGTCGGACGCGGTGCGGGCCGAGTTGATTGACCTGGGGATACCGGCAGACAAGGTGCAGACCACACGGTGTCCGATTGACCTGGCACGTTACCAGGATGCCGACGGGCTGGCGTTTCGCAGGGAGTTGGGAGTCGACTCTCACGAACTCCTGATCACTGCAGTCGGCCATGCCGTCGAGGTCAAGGGATGGGATGTTCTTGTGAGGGCATTCAAGAACATCGCCGACGCGTTCCCCCAAGCGCACTTGGTTCTGGTGGGCAGTATCACGGCAACAGATGAACGTGGCTTCACGCAGAAGATCGAGGAACTGATCCAGCAGGCGGAGCTAAGCGGACGGGTTCGCCTCCTCGGTGCCCGGTCGGATGTCCCGGCTTGTCTGGCCGGTTCCGATATCTTCGTATTGCCCTCTCGCTCGGAAGGACAACCCTTGGCATTGATGGAAGCCATGGCGTCCGGCCTGCCGTGCATCGCTGCGGCGGTCGGTGGCATCCCCGAGACGATTACGCACGAAGTCAACGGCTTTCTGTTCGAACGCGAGAATGCTGGCCAGCTTGCGGACTGTTTGAAACGCATGTTGTCGAACACCGACCTGCGGCATCGGTTCGGCGAAGCGGCGCGAGAAGCGGCGTCGGCTTTTGGCCTGGACGCCTATGTTGAAGCCATCTTTGGAATGTACTGCAAGCGGCTCAACGGGAAAGAGAGGCCCAGCACATGAGGTTTGCAGAATACGACTATCAGGAACAGAGTTCAGACACCGACGCTCAGGGGATGGACCGCGCATGGGACGCGCATTGGAGTGGGCGGAAGGGACTGAAGGCGGATCTGAGGGATGAGCCGCTCTGGCCGACCATACGGGATGAGTTGACTCGCCCCGGCCGACTGCTCGAAGCCGGCTGTGGAACGGGCCAGTGGGTGCAGTTCCTGGGCACCCTGGGGCACGAGGTCGTGGGAGTGGACTATGCGCCGAGCGGGCTGGAGGTGGGGCGTGCCCATAACCCGAACCTCACCTTGATGCAGGCGGATTTCCGCCATCTGCCGTTCGAGGACGAGAGTTTCGACCACGTTGTCTCGTTCGGGGCCGTGGAGCATGACGTCCGAGGCCCGGAAGGTGCTTTGCGGGAATTCTCCCGCGTGCTAAAGCCGGATGGTAAATTGATGTGTTCTGTACCGTGCCTCAATCTGTATCGGACCCTCGGCTATCCCTGGCTGGTGACCAGCAAATGGCTGAAGTGTCGAGAGAGTCTACGTCGGGTGTGGGGCAAGTCGGCCCCCTTTGTGTTCTATGAGTACATCTGGTCCCCCGGAGCGTACCGGCGCATCCTTGCGCGGTGCGGTTTCGAGGTCTGCGACCTCCGGCCTTACGGCACCATTCTCAAGTCACCGATAGTACGCTCCTGCGACCGCTACCTCTCGCGCATACACCCCCTGTCCTCGGCCCATATGATGATGGCAATCTGCCGAAAGGCCCAATCATGACGCAATCCGATGGGCTGAGAACTTGCCTAGTGGCGCATTTCGCCTACGGAGCGCTCGCTGGCGGCAACCAGGGTCATATCGGCGGGGTGGAGCGGCAGACTTCCCTAATGGCGAAGTGGCTGGCGGCTCGTGGGCATCGCGTCAGTCTGGTTACATGGGACGAAGGGCAAGAGGATGGGGTGATCATTGACGGGGTTCGAGTCTTGAAGCTACGTCGGCAGGATGCTGGAATACCTGGTCTACGTTTCTTCTGGCCACGGTGGACGAGCCTCAATGCGGCGATGAAGCGAGCTGATGCCGATGTGTACTACCACAACTGTGGCGAGTATGTCACCGGCCAAGTGGCGATGTGGTGCCGTCGGCATGGACGTGGATTCGTCTACTCCGTGGCGAACGATCCGGACTGCGATGCACAACTTCCTGAAATGCACACCCTTCGCGAGCGGGTCCTCTACCGGCACGGCGTCAGGCATGCGGATCGCGTCATCGTGCAGACCCGCAAGCAGCAGGAAATGCTTCGGGAGGGATTCCAGCGGGATGCGGTGGTCATTCCGATGCCGTGCCCGGGCCCGTCGGATACAGAGTATGCCGACTGCGTGCGGAACCGCAACGGCTCGCAGCGGGTGCTCTGGATCGGACGGGTTTGCGAACAGAAGCGTCCCGACCGCCTGCTGGAGGTGGCCAGGGCCTGTCCGCAGGTCCAGTTTGACGTCGTCGGGCCGGTGTATGACTCGGAATACGGACGCCAGTTGTCTCAGTGTGCGGAAACGCTTTCGAATGTTACCTTCCACGGCCCGGCGTCGCGCGACCGCGTCGCGCAGTTCTATCGACAGGCCAAGATCCTGTGTTGCACGTCCGATTTTGAAGGGTTCCCCAACACCTTCCTGGAGGCCTGGAGCCACGGCCTGCCCATCGTCTCGACCGTGGACCCAGACGGCCTGATCGCCGAAAAGGGACTCGGGCAGGTGGGCAGTACGGTCACCGAACTGGCGACGGGGATTCAGACGCTCCTGAGTTCGCAGCAGCGCTGGGATACCGCCTCCCGGGCGGCACGCGACTACTACGCTGCCAACCACGCCATGGAAAAGGCGATGGCTCAGTTTGAGGGGGTCTTCTGCGAGGTGGCCCGTTCGACACGGTCAGTTTCGGATGGAGCACCCGCTTGAAAGTCGCCATCGCGACATCGTTCCCGGACGATCCCGAAGCACCGCACGGTGGGGTGGAGGCGGTGAGCGTTCATCTGGTGCGCGCGCTGGCGCAGTTCGACGATCTGCATGTGCATGTGGTGACGGCAAGCCGCTCGTGTTCCAGCGCAACGACGCAGTCCTGGGAGCGAGTTACGCTGCATCGACTGCCCTGGGCGGGCGGCAGCGTTCTGCGGAATGCCACCGGCGCCGGCCGACGGCAGATGCAGGATTACCTGCGCGAATTAAAGCCCGATGTGATCCACGCGCACGATACGTACGGCCTCATGGTGCAGGGAATGGACGTTCCCCGCGTGTTCACCATTCACGGGTTCATTCATGGCGATACGCTTCTTTCGGGCGAGCGCTTTGCCCGATTGCGGTCGTGGATCTGGCGGCGAATCGAGACGGCCGGCTGGGCCGATCAGCCCCATATCGTCTCCATCAGCCCGTACGTCCGCGAACGCCTTCGCGGCATCGCCGCCGGCACAATCCACGATATCGACAATCCGATCGCCGAGCGATTCTTCGATATTGGCCGGATGGAGCAGAGGCCCGTCATCTTCAGCGCCGCCGTGGTGACGCCCCGCAAGAACCCGCTGGCCCTCGTGGATGCGATGGCCGAGCTGGCGGCCGCCGGGATCGGATGCGAGTTGCGTCTGGCCGGGTCTCTCTCCGATGGCGGCTATGTTCGCCGGGTGCGCGAACGCATCCGTCGGCACGCTCTCGACAATCGTGTACATCTGCTCGGCAGCATCAACACCCGGCAGGTCGAGCGAGAATTGGCTTCGGCCAGTGCATTTGCCCTGGTCTCGCTGGAGGAGAATTCGCCGATGGGGATCGAAGAGGCAATGGCGGCGGGGTTGCCGGTGGTGACGTCGAACCGCTGCGGGATGCCGTACATGGTACGCCATGGCGAGTCGGGCTTCCTGGTCGATCCGCACGATCCGCACGACATCGCGCGACGGCTCAGGCAACTGCTCGAAAGCGATGAACTGCGTCGATCGATGGGGGCCAGGGGCAAGGAGATTGCGCTCGACCGCTTCCATCCGGCCAGAGTCGCCGCCCGGACGCGCGAGGTCTATCTCCAGGCCATGGAGGATTTCCATCGCAGATGATCCTGGATCAGGCGCCAGAGACAAAGACAAGCCAGCGCATGGATCTGCAGGTGCAACTGCGGCCGGTGCCGTATCCGTACCGGGCGATGCTGGCGATTTGCAGCGACCTGGACGAGACGCCGGACCGGCATGCGTACTGGGAGATCATGCGGTTTCTCAATACGACCGACGAGACGGCGATGGGACCGGGCATAGGGCTCGAAGTCGGCAATACGATCTACTTCGACATGCCGCCGGAGCAGTTCGCGTACTGGAACACCGACGACGCCGGCCGCAACATGGTCCGTACGCTGATCCGCAGCGGACACATCGATTGTCTGCATTCCTATGGTGACCTGGCGACGACGCGGCAGCACGCCCAGAGGGCCCTCGACGAACTGACGCGACACGACTGCAAACTCAAGGTCTGGATCGACCACGGCACAGCTGTCACCAACCTCGATCCCGACATCATGGAGGGCCATGGCGATGAAGTGGGCGATCCGGCCTATCACGCCGACCTGACGACGGACTACGGCATCGAATACGTCTGGCGGGGACGGGTTACGAGCGTCACGGGCCAGGATATCCAGCCTCGCCTGAGCGGCATGCTCGATCCGCGACACCCTGTCGGCTCCGGACGGACGCTGCTGAAGGAAACCGCCAAGCACACGCTGGCTGCGCTCGGCAACGCCAAGTATGCCATGCACCGGCCCAACGAAACGCTGCGTCGAACCACGCTGCGGGACGGCAGGGCGGTGTACGAATTCATGCGCTGCAATCCCCACTGGGGCGGCGTCAGTTCCTGCGACCAGGGTCGCCATATCGGCAAGGTGCTGACACGCGGGATGCTCGATCGCCTCGTCGCACGCGGCGGCACCTGCGTCCTGTATACGCATCTGGGCAAGATCGACGATCCCCGCGTCCCCTTCGATTCCGAGGCGGTCGCGGCGTTTCGGCTTCTGGCAGAGGAGTACCACGCCGGCCGCATCCTCGTGACCACCACCCGCCGGCTCCTCGCCTATCGGCGTCTACTGCGGGAGATCGAATATCACTGCACGCAGGACGAGGGCCGTGGAGAGATCGAGATCCATATGCGTTCCGGCGAGACAGTGGACGGCCCGCAGCGGTTGGACGGTTTAGCCGGCCTGACCTTCTATGTATCCGATCCGGACGACGTCCGTGTGAACGTCGACGGCCGCCCGGTCGATCGACTCCAATCGAATGCAGCCGATCACACGGGCCAGCGCAGCGTCTCTATCCCCTGGCCCAAGATGGAGTTTCCGCAACTATGAGCAGTGAATCTCTTTCGCAGATCGATGCCGCCCTGGAAGTGGGCTCGGATCGGGTCGACCAGAGCCAGGCGGAATGCCCGGCATCTCGTGTCTCGCCCCGTCGCCGCCTGCGCCGCTGGGGATGGCACGTGCTGGTTCGACAGATCACGCTGTGGTCCTGCGTCGCGATCGTCGTCGCTCGCTGGATCGGCCGCAAGCGGCGTCCCATCGGAGCCGACGGCTGTGAGATCATGCTGACCGGTCGTTTCGATTCGGACAACTGGATTCTGGCTCACCTCGGGCCGCTGTCCGCCTCGAAGGAGTGCAAACGTCTGTGGATGATCTCGACGAACCCGGTGCCCGATCTGCCCAAGGTCGTCGCCATTTACCCACCCAGGTGGCTGATGAAACTCGTCGGCACCACGCCCGCCCGACTTCTGACGTTTGCCTGGCAGGCCGTCTGCAAACGTCCCGACTTCGTCGGTGGGTTCCACCTCGTCCTCAATGGGGTGACCGCCGCGATCGTCGGGGCACTGGCCGGCGCCCGATCCATGTACTTCTGCGTCGGGGGCCCGGCCGAAATCCGGGACGGTGGAGTGCACTCCGAAGACAACCCCTTTGCGAAAATGGAGACGGTGGATGCGGTTGTGGAGAGGCGTCTGCTGAAAGTGATCTCCAGTTTCGACACGATCATCACGATGGGGACCCGAGCCGTTACCTTCTTCCAGGGTAGAGGAATCGACACGGAATTCCATGTGGTCTCCGGCGGGATCGATTCCAGTCGTTTTCATGCCGAAGGGGCGCCCCGGTCGATCGATCTGATCCTCACGGGCCGTCTCGTTCCCATCAAACGAATGGATGTGTTTCTCCAGGCGGTCCAGAAGCTCACCGAGCGGATTTCGGACGTCAGCGCCGTCATCGTCGGCGACGGTAAACTGCGCACCGAACTGGAGCTGACGGCGACCCGCCTGGGTGTCGAACGAAATGTCACGTTCGCCGGACACCAGAACGACGTGCAGGACTGGTTGCGCCGGGCGAAGATCTTCGTGCTGACGTCGGATTCAGAGGGGTTGTCACTGTCCATGATGGAGGCGATGATGAGCGGCCTGCCGGCCGTCGTCTCCGACGTCGGAGATCTCGGAGACCTCGTGGAAAACGGGGTGAACGGCTATTTGGTGCCACGCCGTTCGCCGGAACGCTTTGCCGAGCGGCTGGCTGAACTGCTTTCGGACGATAATACACTTCAGGCCTTCTCAGAGGCCGCACGGCGTTCAGCGCTGTATCACGAGACCAGGAACACCGTCGCCAGGTGGGACGCGATCCTGGCAGCGCATCACTTTAAAGAGGAAACGTAGAGGCATGTCGGAAGCACGTGATGTTCTGACGTCCCGTCTTGTTGCCGTTTCTGCGGATAATAAGAGCTATGCGCCGCAAGCGCCTTATTCTCCTGGGACTGCCTATCCGGAGTATCCATTCGGTGGCGACATCCGGCGACAGGAGAGCAACGACGGCTACCATGCTGTGCGTGATGCCCTGCACTTGCTGGGTCTCGATGCAGAGAACTACGGCAAGAGGGCCTGGAATCCTCTGGGCGGGATCGTTCAGCCCGGCCAGACGGTGGTGCTGAAGCCGAATTTCGTGCGCGAGTTCCGCGAGACGCATGCGGGACATGACGATTGTCTGATTACGCACGGCTCGATCATTCGGGCGGCCCTGGATTACGTCTATATCGCACTGAAAGGGCAGGGGCGGATCATCATCGCCGATGCCCCGCAGAATGACGCGGACTTCGACGCCATCCGGCGGATCGCCGGTCTTGATGCGATCCAGGAATTCTATCGGCAACACGCCGGCTTCGAGGTGGAGGTATATGACCTGCGGCCGGAGAGGGCGAAGAAGATCGACGGCGTGATCGTCGGGCATGAGCCACTGCCGGGCGATCCGGCGGGCTACGTGAAGGTCGATCTCGGCTCGCACTCGATGTTTGCCGAGGTGCAGCATCTGTGCCATCTGCTCTATGGGTCGGAATACGACACCCGCGAGATCCGCAGTCACCATACCGGCGGCGTACACGAATACATGATCTCGAAGACGGTTCTGGACGCCGACTGCATCATCAATCTGCCCAAGCTTAAGACGCACAAGAAGACCGGGATCACCGTCTGTCTCAAGAACCTGGTGGGAATCAACGGCAACAAGAACTGGCTGCCACACCATCGCGAAGGCACCCCGTCGCAGGGTGGGGATCAGTATGCCGACGATGGTGTGATGCACCGGATCGAACGCAAGAGCATGGAGTGTTTTCGGCGGGTGTTCCCCCTTTTCGGCCCTCTGCGGACCATGGTCGCCGGACCGATCAAGGCGGCGGGCAAGCGCGTCTTCGGCGATACGAACACCGATACCATTCGTTCGGGTAACTGGTATGGCAACGACACGACCTGGCGGATGGCACTCGACCTGAATCGAATCCTGCTGTATGCGGACAACAAAGGGACTATCCACGATCGTCCCGCCCGCCGCGTGTTCTGCATCGTCGACGGCATTGTCGGCGGCGAAGGCAATGGCCCGCTCGATCCTACCGCCAAGAAGTCCGGGGTCATCGTTGCAGGAGAGAACCCGGTTGCGGTCGAGTTGGCGTGTGCGAGGCTGATGGGATTCGACTATCAGCAGCTTCCCACGCTCCGTGAAGCAGTTGGCGCCGCGCACTCGTTGCCCCTGACCAAATTCAGCTACGATGACATTGTATGCAGATCGTCCGGTCAGGCGGAGGAGAGCCCCTTGAACCAGTGGCAGGGCGAGGTCTTCTCCTTCCAGCCCCATTTTGGCTGGCGTGGTCGGGTCGAAATATCAGATCTCGATGCGGCCGAAATGCACGCGAACTGCCGCTGAAGACCAACGCCGCACGAGTGCCTCCGGAAAGCACAGTATGAAAAGAGCGCTCTCTAGGAAGAACCTGTGGGAGATGACGCCGGCCTGGGCCAGGACGGTTCTGGGCTCCGGTTTGGGTAGCGTCCCTTTGCCGTGGCTTCTGGGCCGTAAGTTCCGCCAGCAGCGTACCTTTGCACGAGAGGCCCAGTGGTGGTCTGCGGATCGCATCCGGGAATATCAGTTGGACCGCCTGCGCGAGATTCTCTCGCTGGCCTACGAGAAGACGAAGTTCTACCGAAAAGCATTTGATCTGGCAGGATTCCGCCCGCAGGATCTCCGATCGCTCGACGAATTCTCGCGGCTTGCGACGATCGACAAGGCTACGGTGGTGGAGAACCTGCACGATATGATGGCAACCAGGGTCAGTGGGGCGAACGTCGACTATGTATCCACCGGCGGCACGAGCGGCAAGCCGCTGGAGTTCTACATCGATGCCGACCGGTCCGCGACGGAATACGCCTATCTGACCACCGGTTGGGAACGATCCGCCTACCGCCTCGGTATGCCAATGGCGGTCTTGCGGGGTCGGATGGTGAGGTCCCATCCCCCTGGGATAGTG
>NPIE01000149.1_pt2 | contig 110133 bp, 97 predicted proteins | sample 8637661 | NCBI WGS metagenome assembly NPIE01 (sample SAMN07420842, study PRJNA396082) | bioreactor metagenome | isolation source: sample BA12 brine-fed electro-methanogenic bioreactor BA | place: Japan: Kochi | collected 2016-12-09
CTAACGCACTAACGCACTAACGCCAATCATGCCCGAGCTGCCTGAGGTCGAGACCACCCGCCGCGGGATCGCCCCCTTCCTGGAGGGGCGGCGTCTGCGGGGTATCGAGGTGCGCCAGCCGCGGCTGCGCTGGCCGGTGCCGGTGGAGGTCCTTGCCCGCATCCTGCCGGGCGGGACGGTGCGCACGGTGGAGCGGCGCGCCAAGTACCTGCTCCTGCGCCTCGATGCGGGCACCCTGATCCTGCACCTGGGGATGTCCGGCAGCCTGCGCTGCCTGCACGAACCCACCACCCCGGGCGTGCACGATCACCTGGACCTGGTGCTGGAGGACGGTGACCGCCTGCGGCTGACCGATCCCCGCCGCTTCGGCGCCCTGCTCTGGACCGAGGGCGATCCCGCCGCCCACCCGCTGCTCGCCGCCCTCGGCCCCGAGCCGCTGGGGGAGGCATTCGACGGTGACTACCTCTACAGCCGCGCACGGGGTCGCCGCCAGGCGATCAAGACCCTCATCATGGACAGCCACGTGGTGGTCGGCGTCGGCAACATCTACGCCAACGAGGCCCTGTTCCGGGCCGGCATCCACCCGGCACGGCCGGCGGGGCGCATCAGCGCCGCCCGCTGCGAACGACTGGTCGCGGCCATCCGCGGCGTCCTTGCCGAGGCCATCGAGCTCGGCGGGACCACCCTGCGCGATTTCCATGCCAGCGACGGCCGCCCCGGCTATTTCCGCCTCCAGCTCGCGGTCTATGATCGCGGCGCCGAGCCCTGCCGGACCTGCGCCAGCCCCATCCGCGTCACCCGCCTCGGCCAGCGCTCCACCTTCTACTGCCCCCGCTGCCAGCGCTGATATCCCGGCCGGGGTAGCACTCCTTCACCCGTTCTGTGATAAGTTATTCAATCGACTGAAAAACGCTTTTGAATAGACAGGATTTACAGGATTGACGGGATTATTGGTGGCGCCCAGCTAACGCGGTACGACGAGTCGGGTCTGAACGCTCCCGCAGTGACCACCTCCCGAAACAGTGCGTCGATCGAAACATTCCACAGGAGGACAAGACGCCATGTAGCGCTCTTGATTTCTCCGCGACGCGCAAGCACCTGCGCGATTTGTGGACAGACCTGTTGTTACCGAATCCTGTAAATCCTGTGAATCCTGTCTATTTTTCAAGATCCCCGGATGAGGTGGCAGTGATGAGCAGTTGCGAAGGTTCCGATCCGTTTGCCCTGCAGGTGCTGGGCGACAGCATGGCCCCGGAGTTCCCCGAGGGCAGCATCGTGGTGGCCGAGCCCGACGGGGTGATCGAGAGCGGCCGCTATGTCATCGCGATGCACAACAACGAGTACATCTTCCGGCAGCTGGTGATGGAAGGTGAGCGGCAGCTGCTCAAGCCCCTCAACGAGGCCTACCCGGTTCTGGAGATGGGACCGCAGGACTCCATCCGGGCGGTGGTGGTACAGAAGGCCAACCGGCGCGACCGCAAGCGCTACTACTGAAACGCGACCCGCGGCGGGGTTTTTTGCCGAAGCCGGGATAACTTCTCGACTTGTGGCCGTTGTCACACAACGCATCACCGCCTTGAGCAGCCTGTCACAGTCGCCTCAACGGCCTGTTGCTATTACTATTTTACAAATTTACACACGGACGCGGCGGAAAGCTGCAGAACGCTGTGCCCGGCGAAGCCGGGTCATTTCGGAGGTAGAAAGATGAACGCACCGGTATTCAATCGCAAAACCCTGGCTTCCTTCATCGGTGCCGCGCTTGCGTCGGCTGCCCTCGTGATCACCCCGATCACCGTGGACCTGGCGGGTGACGACGGCATCGTGAAAGTCTCCTCCGCCTATGCAGCCAAGGGCGGCAATGGCGGCGGCAATGGCGGCGGCAATGGCGGCGGCAACGGCGGCGGCAACGGCGGCGGCAACGGCGGCGGCAACGGCGGCGGCAATGGCGGCGGCAATGGCGGCGGCAATGGCGGCGGCAATGGCGGCGGCAATGCGGGTGCGGCCGGTGCGGCGGGCGCGTCCGCGGCCAACAATGGCGGTGGAAACGGCAAGGCGAACGGCAAGGGGCTGGGCAACAACCACGGCGCCATCGCCAGCGCGCTCGGCGCCCTGAACGCCGCCCACGCCAACGAGAACGCCCTGCAGAACGCCGCGCCCAACTCCCGCGTGGGCCGTGTCGCGGCCTACCGTGACGCGGTGCTGGCCACCCAGAGCGCGGTTGAAGCCGCGGCCATCGCCGACCAGGCCAACCAGGACGCCCAGGCGGCCGCCGCGACGGCCCAGGCCACGGCTGACCAGGCCGCGGCGGATGCGGCCACGGCCCAGGCCACGGCCGACCAGGCCGCGGCGGATGCGGCAACGGCCCAGGCTGCAGCCGACCAGGCCCAGGCCGATGCCGATGCGGCCCAGGCCGCGGCTGATGCCGCTCCTGGCGACGCCGCCCTGGCCCAGGCCGCGGCCGACGCCCAGGCCGCTGCCGACCAGGCCCAGGCCGATGCCGATGCGGCCGCCGCCGCCGTGGCGACGGCCCAGGCCGATGCCGATGCGGCCGCCGCCGCCGCGGCGACGGCCCAGGCCGAGGCCGACGCGGCCCAGGCCGAGGCCGACGCGGCGCTGGCCGAGGCCACCGCGGCCCAGGACGCGGCCTTCGCCGCGGCCGAGGCCGAGGCCCAGGCCCTGGCCGACGCGGCCAACAAGGAGGTCAACGACACCGTCAAGATAGCCGTCAACGACCTCCTCGACGTGGAAAGCGCCACCCCGGTGGACTACGGCTACTAAGCCCGACCGACCGGCACGGCAGCGAAAAAGCCCCGGTGGCGGGAACGCCACCGGGGCTTTTCTGTTATTCGGCGCCTCCCCGGGTGACGGTTTCTCCCGGTGATAGCCCCGTGGAAGGTGCCCATGGACGCTGGCTGGTGGCGGGTCGGCGCCCGCGACCGATTCTTCCGGTAACGCACACTCCTCGCTGATCTCGCCAGGGCGCCAAGGGATCAACCCGACTGCAAGCCTCCCAGGCGAAGCTCATGGGCAAGGATAACCGGTCACCCCCTGGCGCTCTTGACGTCCTGGCGTGAGTCGATAATTGTTCCTGCGCCCACGAGTCTGGCAGAAGCGCCTTCCGTTCCCGTGCGCCCCGGCCCGCAACCACGCAAGGGATCGCCCGCCGGGGCGCAGGACCGGGTGCTCAGCCCGCGGCAGCGCGGGCCCGCAGGTCCGCGCGCAGCCGCTCCACGAGATCCGGGGTAACTTCCGGCGCGCCGGACAGGCCTGCCGCCCTGCGGTAGGCGGCAATGGCCGTGCGGGTCCGCTCGCCCGGGATGCCGTCGGAGGGACCCGCCCGGTGGCCGAGCTGCCCCAGGGCGTACTGGACGAAGCGGACCGTGGGCCGGTCGGCATAGCCGCCGTCGGCGGCGGCCGGCTTCCAGTTGCGCGCCGCGGTTGCCGCGCGGGCCCGGGCACCGGCGTGCAGCCGCTCGGCCACCTTGCGCTCCACCGGCTCGGCGCCCGAGTGGCCGGCCCGCTTGGCCAGCGTCAGCCAGGTCCAGGCCTCGGCGTCATCCCGATCCAGCCCGATGCCCGCGGCCAGGGCCACGCCCAGGCTGAACTGCGCCTCCGTGTTGCCCTGGGCCGCCGCCTTGCCGAACCAGCGCACGCCCCAGGCCGGCTCCTTCTCCACCCCCCAGCCATTGAGGTAGATGGACCCGAGCAGGTACTGGGCCCGGTCGTGACCGGCCTCGGCGGCGGGGCGCAGCCAGGCCTCGGCCTTGGCCATGTCCTGCGCCACGCCCCGGCCGGCGTAGTAGGCGCTGCCCAGCATGTACTGGGCCTCCGCGTGACCCTGCCGGGCGGCGCGTTCGAACCAGCGGTTGGACTCGGTGTAGTCCTGCGCCACCTCCAGGCCGCCGTTGTAGCGCATTCCCAGACGGTACTGGCTCTCGGCGTCTCCCGCCCGGGCCTGGGCGCGCTCCTCGGCCACCGGCGCCGGCTCGTCGCGGAAGGCGCCCATCTGGGCACAGCCGCCGAGCGCGATCGCCAGACCGAGACTCAGTGCGCTCATCGCGCGGAACAGCGGGCGGGGGGAGCGGGTTCTGTCGGGCATTCCTTTCCTCCTGATGCATCCACAACAGCCGGGCGGCATATTGTGAAAAAAGGTGAACGTGGCCCACGATTATCCGGAACCACGGGCGGAGGGCAACCGCGGGGGTCACAACCCCGGGGATCAGCGGACTTCGGCGCTGCCGATGCCCCGGGGATCGGAGGCGGCGGAGACGGCGCCCGTGGCCGCCGAGCGGAGGATGGCCTGCATGTTGCCCCACGGCCGATCGCGCGGATCCAGCACATGGCCGCGCTGCTCGAGCGCCGCGGCCTGCTCCGCGGGGAGCGCCCCGGGCTCCAGTTGCAGCCGATCCGGCAGGTACTGGTGATGGAAGCGCGGGCGCGTGACCCACGCCACCGGGTCGCGGCTGCCGTGGGCGAACTCCAGGGCCGCCAGCAGCACCATGGTGATGATGCGGCTGCCGCCCGGCGTGCCGAGGATGGCCACATCCCCGTCCTGCTCCAGGAAGGTGGGGGTCATGCTCGACAGCGGCCGGCGCCCGGCCCCCACGGCGTTCGCCTCGGCGCCCACCAGGCCGTAGACGTTGGGCACGCCCGGCTTGGCGGAGAAGTCGTCCATCTCGTCGTTGAGCAGCACGCCCGTGCCCGGCACCATGAATCCGGACCCGAAGGGATAGTTGATGCTCAGGGTGGCGGCCACCCGGTTGCCTTCCCGGTCGAGGATGGAAAAGTGGCTGGTGTGAGGCCCATCGGGCTCCGCCGCCGCCCCGGGCAGGCCGCTGCTGGGGGTGGCCCGATCCTTCCGGATGCCGGCCCGCAGGCCGGCGGCGTAGCGCGGGTCCGTGAGCAGATCCACCGGGATCGCCACCTGGTCGGGATCGCCCAGGTACTCGGCCCGGTCCCGGTAGGCGCGGCGCATGGCCTCCACCACCAGGTGGGCCCGGGTCACGGGGTCGAGGGCCGGGAGGTCGTAGCCGGAGAGGATGTTGAGCATCTCCACCAGGGCCACGCCGCCGGAGGAGGGCGGCGCCGCGGCCGTGATCCGCATGCCCCGGTAGCGGCCGCGCACCGGCATCCGCTCCACGACCCGGTAGGCTTCGAGATCCGCCGGCGACCAGATGCCGCCCGCGGCCCGCACGCCCTCCACCAGGCGCCTGGCGAGGGGGCCGGCATAGAAGCCTTCCCGACCCCGCGCGGCGATCGTCTCCAGCGTGCGCGCCAGCTCCGGCTGGCGCAGCAGGTGGCCTTCCGGCGGCACCTCGCCGGCAACCAGGAATGCCGCCGCGGCCGCCGGCGAGGCGCGCAGTACCTCGAGGCGGAAGCCGGCGTAGCGCCGGTAGTGGGCGTCCACCGGGAAGCCCTCGCGGGCGAGGCGGACGGCCGGCGCCAGGGAGCGGGACAGGGGCAGCCGGCCGTAGCGCTCCGCCAGGTGGACCAGCGCCGCGGGCTGACCGGGAATGGCGGCGGCCAGGGGCCCGTCCACCGACGCGCCGGGGATCACCTCGCCCGCCGCGTCCTGGTAGAGCGCGCGGTGAGCGGCCAGGGGCGCCCGCTCCCGGCCATCCAGCATCACCTCGCGCCCGTCGGCGGCCCGGTGCAGCAGCCAGAACCCCCCGCCGCCCAGCCCTGAACCGTAGGGCTCCACCACCGCCAGGGCGGCGCTGACCGCCACGGCCGCGTCGAAGGCGTTGCCACCCGCCTCCAGCACCTCGTGGCCGGCCGCCGTGGCCAGCGGGTGGGCGCTCGCCACGGCCGCCGCCGGGGCGGCCCCGGCGCCGGTCCAGCCCCACGCCAGCCCCAGCAGGAGCAGCAACGCCGCCCCGGGCCGGAAACAAAAAAGGCTCCCGCCGCGGGAGCCCTTTCTGCCGAACACTGCCACGGGAGGAGCTCTCAGCCCTCTTCGGTCAGGCGCTTGTACTTCTCCAGGAGCTCTTCGTGGGACTCTTCGTGGTCGGGATCCTTGGGGATGCAATCCACGGGGCAGACCGCCACGCACTGCGGCTCATCGTAGTGACCCACGCACTCGGTGCACTTGTTGGGGTCGATTTCGTAGATTTCCTCGCCCTGGTAGATGGCTCCGTTCGGGCACTCGGGCTCACACACGTCACAGTTGATGCATTCGTCGGTGATCATCAGTGCCATGGCGTTTGCTCCTCAGACTATCTCTGCAAGTTGGTGGAAGGTTAGGAAAACAGTCTTGATTCCGGAAATGCTGCCCAGACTAGCGCAATCGGCCCTTCAGCGCATCGACGACGCTGGAATGCACGAAGGGCGATACGTCCCCGCCATGGCTGGCGATCTCGCGCACCAGGGTCGAGGAGATGAACGCGTACTGCTCCGCGGGTGTCAGGAAGACCGTCTCCACGTGGGGCGCCAGTCTCCGGTTCATGCTCGCCAGCTGGAACTCGTACTCGAAGTCCGACACCGCCCGCAGGCCGCGCAGGATGACATTCGCACCCACCACGTCCACGAAATCGGCCAGGAGGCTGTCGAAACCCACCACCTCCACCCGGCCGTCGAGATCGGCGAGTGCCTCGCGGGCCAGTCGGACCCGTTCATCGAGGGTGAATGTGGGGCGCTTCGAGCCACTCGCGGCAACCGCCACGACAACCCGGTCGAACAGCCGCACCGCCCGAAAGACCAGGTCGGCATGGCCATTGGTGATGGGATCGAAGGTGCCGGGGTAGATGGCCACCACCTTGCGGTCTGTATTCTCATTCACCGGTTCGGCCCGACTCTCTCTGACTGGTGACAAGACGTTCTGATGCAATGCAGCATTTCATCATATACCCATACAGACCCTGCTGACAAATCCCGTCCGGGCCCGGACCGGGCGGTATTGTCCCACGATGTCAGCGCCTCTGCTAGGATGGGAACCCTGCATGGACAGGAAAATGGCCGAAAAGATGAGCGAGATCAACCACAATTCCCCCGCGGAAGAAGCCGCGCCAGACGACCTGGAGCCCCTGCGCGACGCGGCCGCGGCCGGTGACGCGCGCTCCCAGTTCCAGCTCGGCATGCACTATGCCAACGGCGAAGGCGTGCCGTTGAACTATGTGCTGGCGGCCGAGTGGATCGGCCGTGCCGCCGCGCAGGACCTGGCACAGGCGCAGTCGGTCCTGGCCTGGCTGCATGCCAACGGCTTCGGGGTGCGGCAGGATGACCAGATGGCGGGGCACTGGTACCTGCGCGCCGCGGAACTGGGGCTGGCGAGCGCCCAGTACACCGTGGCGGCGATGTATCGCTGGGGCCGCTATGGCGCCGCCCGCGACAGCACCGCCATGCTGGGGTGGTACCAGCGCGCCGCGGAACAGGGTCTGGCGCCGGCCCAGTATGCCCTGGGGCAGATACTGGCGGCGGGCCGCGAGGTGCCCCGGGATCCGGTGGCGGCCTTCCAGTGGCTGACGCTGGCCATCCTCAACGACAGCGAGGCGGCCAAGCAGGCCCTGGCGGAGTTGAGCGAAGGCATGGAACCGCGGGAGATCGAGCGGGCGAAGCGGGAGATCACCGGCCGCCTGAGCCGCTAGTAGCCCCAATATTTACTTACACTCTCGCCAGGACGCGAAGAACGCCGGGAAAACAAAGGATTGACGGTCCTAATGCTGCAGCGGCCCTCGCGCAAGACGATGCCCGATGCTCCATTCATGAGGTCTTGTTCTTTTTTTTGACCTTGGCGGTCCCGGCGATCCTGGCGAGATAAATCCAGACTGGCAGCCTGCCGCCCGTTCAGCGCCGCGCCGTGGTCAGGCGGATGCCCGCCACGATCAGGACGATGCCCGCCAGGTGGTAGGCATGCAGGCGCTCGTCCAGGAACACCACCGAGAGCAGGGTCCCGAAGACCGGGATCAGGTGGATGAACTGCCCCGCCCGGTTCGGCCCCACCTCCGCCACGGCCCGGTTCCAGAAGATGAAGGCGAGGATGGAGGCGAACACCGCCACGTAGCCCACCGTGGCCAGGGTCACCAGGCTGGGCCGCACCACCGCCCCCGTCGCGCTCTCCCACAGGTAGAACGGCGCCAGGGTCACCACGCCCGCCACGATGGTGAACACCAGGAACGCCAGCGGATCGAGACCGGCCGGCCGGCGCTGCAGCAGCACCGAGTAGAGCGCCCAGGAGACGACCGCGGCCAGCACCCAGAGATCGCCGGCGGCCAGGCTCAGCCCGGCCAGCACCTGCGGGTCGCCGCGGGCGATGATGGCGAGCACCCCGCCGAGGGAGAGGACGATGCCCAGCAGCTGCCGCGGCCGGACCGGCTCGTGGTGCAGGAGGCGCGACAGGCCCACGATGATGACCGGGGTGGTGGACAGCAGCAGCACCGCGTTGGTGGCGGTGGTGGTCTGCAGACCCAGGTAGACGAAGGTGTTGAAGTTGGTGACCCCGAGGATCCCCATGACCACCAGCAGCGGCAGGTGGGCCCGTATCACCGGCCAGTGCCGGGCCAGCAGCCGCCAGCTGAAGGGCAACAGGATCGCCAGCGCCAGCGCCCAGCGCCAGAAGGCCAGGCCGATGGGGGGGACCTCCAGCCGCACGGCACGACCGATGACGAAGTTGCCCGACCAGAACAGGGTGGTCAGGACGAGGAGCAGGTAGGGCGAGACAGGGATGCGCCGCATGTGGAGTCCTCCGCAGGTCGGTATCCCGGCCGCGTTATTATTGTTGTGGCAATGACAGGGAAGGAGCGGACTCTACCGCCGGAACGACCGGGATTGCAACCTCGTCGAGGCTGAAAGCCCCTGATTGAAATGGTTATTCAGGCGATCAACGCCGGCTCCGGCGCCGCAGCTGGAAGCGGGCCACGGCCTTCATCACTTCGGCGAAGGGGACCGCATCCAGGCTTCCGAACCGCCCCATGGCGAGGGCGAGCAGCCCGCCGATGTCGGTCACCCGCGGGTCCTCCCCCGCCGCCGGCTCCAGCACCGCCTGCAGCCCCTTCAGGCCGCCGCACTGGACCCGCATCTCCTTGGCGTGGGGCAGCGGCCCATCCACGGTCACCAGCTGCAGGGCGAACTGGGCCCGCGGCCGCAGCAGGCCGAGCCATTCGGCGCAACGGCTCCAGCCCGTCTCCGAGTCGCAGGCCACGGCTTCGCGCTCGGCCAGGTTCAGGCGCCGGGCATGGGCGCAGTCGGCGCACCGGGTCAGCAGCGCCTTTTCGAACCGGCAGGGACGCTCGTTGAGCGCCCGGTAGCCGTCACGGTATTCCGACTCCTCCATCGGGCCCTCCGGTGATGTTCAACGCCGCCAGCGATAGGTGCGGTAGGGCCGCAGCGGGCCGGGGCCGGGGCCGGGGTCGGCGACGGCCCGCTCCCCTCCATTCCCGCCGCCCCGTCCACCCTTCTCCGCCCCGGCGTCCAGCAGCATGAAGGTGGTGAAGGTGGCCACCAGCAGCAGGATGCCGCCCAGGGCCGGGTGCAGCAGCAGCCCGCCGAGCGCCGCGGCGAACAGCCCGGCCGCGATGCGGTTGCGCTGGCGGCGCGTGATGACCAGGGTCATTCGAACTCCAGCTCGGCGTAGACCTGCTGGGCGTTGCGGCCGGCAATCTGATCGGAAACGGCGAGGTAGTCGAAGCGGGACTGGTCGATGCCGCCCACCTCCTCCATGCCCCCGCCCGCGTCCAGCAGCTCCCGCACCGCCGCGCGCAGGAAGCGCAGGTAGTCGTAGGTATCGGCCCGCGCCTGCGCCAGGTCCGTGGCGTGGCCATGGCCGGGGACCACGTGGGCCGGCTGCAGGGCCGCCAGCGCCTCGAAGGCCTCCAGCCAGCGGCCGCTGTGGGACTGGGCCCCGACCCCGAGCATCCGCTCCACGTAGACGATGTCGCCGGTGAAGACCACACCCCGGTCCGGCAGCCACACGAAGCTGTCACCCGGCGTGTGGGCGGGCCCGGGATGGCGCAGCTCGAAACGGACCCCGCCGAGCTCGAGATCCAGCGCCTCGCCGAAGGTCTCGTCGGCGTACACCGGCTCGGTGCCGCGCGCCCCCGCCTCGCCCACCAGTTGCCACAGGGCGTTGATCTGGTCGCGGGCGCGGGCGTGCTGATCGGCCACCGCCGCCTCGGAGGCGACGATGCGCGCCCCCTGTGCCTTCCAGTAGCCGTTGCCCAGCCAGCGGTGATCCTGACCGCCGGTGTTGATGACCAGGACCACCGGCAGGTCGCTCAGCGTGCGGATGAGTGCATGCAGCTGCCCGGCGCCGGCCCGGGTGCCGCCCGGGTCCACCAGCACCAGCCCCGCCGCGGTGATGACCAGGCCGAAGGTGGCGTTGTTGCCCAGGTTCTCCGGCGAGCGCTGATCCATTTCACCGACAATGGCGTACACCCCCTCGGCGACCGGCTGCACTTCGAGCCCGGCGGCGGCCAGCGGCAGGGACGCCAGCAGCGCCAGGGCGGCGAACAGACCACGAATCCGGGACATCGACATCACCTCTCTCACTTGTTGAGCCACAGAGGGCACAGAGGACACGGAGAACCGGCTGCATCCAGTCCCGACGACGGGTGTCTGGCTGTCACCGGTGCGTTTCATGATCGCTGAACAGCGTGCCCTCTGTGGCCACGACCGGTCGTCCGGCCTGCTGCGCTCAGCGGAACTGGCGCAGGTACCACCACTCCATGGCCCGCTTGGCCCAGTGGCCGAACCGGCTGGGCGGCAGCATCAGGTTGCGCCTCGGGGTGCGCACCACCAGCATGCCCCGATCCAGGGAATCGACGATGCAGGCCAGCTCCACCTTGAAGGTGGCCCCCGGCGCCCGGCCGTCCAGCTCCGCCTTCAGGTTGTCGGCCGCGGTGCGGGCCTGTTCGTCGGCCATGTGGGCCTGCTTGGGCATCCACTCCGGGCCGGGGAAGCTGCCCACGTCGCCGGCCACGTAGACCCGCTCGAAATCCGGCACCCGGCACTGGGCGTCGGCCTGCACCAGGCCGCCCGGGGAGCGGGGCAGCCCGGTGGCGTCGAGCCACGGGTTGCCGGTCATGCCGGGCATGAACAGGATGAGATCGGCGGGGATCTCGCCGCCCTCGGTCACTACCCGATCAGCCTCGAAGCGCACCATCTTGTGCCCCAGGTGGGTCTCGATGCCGCGCTCCTCCATGGCCCTGAGCAGGCGTTTCACCGCCTGCGGCCCGAGGCGCTTGCCGGGCTCCGGCGCCGGGCTGAAGAAGACCAGCCGGAACCGATCGCGGCGCCCCTCGCGCGTGAGCTGCCGGTGCAGCCCGAACAGGAACTCGAACATGGGCCCGCCGCGCATGGCGGAAGGCTCCTTCGGGTTGGAGGCGAAGCCCACGGCGATGGTGCCGCCCCTCTCCAGCTCCGCCAGCCGGGCGCGGATGGCCATGGCCGCGGGAATGCCCTCGCAGGGGGTGATGGCGTGCTCGATGCCCGGCAGCTTCTTCAGGAAGCGGCCGCCGCTGGCGATGATGAGCCCGTCGTTGGCCACCTCGCCGGCGCTGGTGAGCACCATCCGACCGCCCTCGCCCAGCCCGGTGGCCTCGCCGGCATGGTAGGTGACCCGGTGGCGCGCGAAAAACCGCTCCAGGGGCAGCACCAGGTCCTCGGGCTGACGCATGCCCGAGGGTATCCAGATGAGGCTGGGCAGGAAAACGAACTCGGGCCGTGGGGCAATCACCGTGATCTCCGCCTGCGGATCCAGCGACCGCAGGCGGCGCACGGCGGTGAGCGCCGCGAAACCGGTACCGATGATGGTGACGCGGTTCATGGTCTGATTCCTCCTGGAACCGGGTCAGGCCTTGGCCGGCGGCGTATGGCAGAGGGGCGAGTCGTCCGGGTGCTCCACGCAGTGGGCCACCTGGCGCACCAGCTGCTCCACCTCCTCGAGGCTCAGGGCCTGCAGGGTCTTGCCGAGCAGCTTCGGCTCCAGGCGGACCATGCAGGGACGGCCGTCGGTGAGCTCGATGCGGATGCCGGCGGCATTCTTCTCCAGGGCGTCGCCGGTCTCCTCGAGCAGCTCCTCCTGGGCACTCAGAATCTGGTCGTACTGCTCGTCGATGGCGTCCATGACCGCGTCGTCGAGATCCTCGGACACGGCCACCACCCCGCCCAGCTCGTCGTCCGAGCGGCTGTACTCCACGCCCCGCTCCGCAAGGAAACCCTCGAAGCGCTCACGCAGGCCATCGTCAAAAAAGACATACTCCAGCATCGAATCAAACCCTCCATCCATGTGCGGATCACGGTAGCGGACGGGGCGGCCGCGGGCGTCGCGCCATCCCCGGCGGAATCACTGATCGTGTATCCTATCGCAATCCTCTCCCTGCTTTCTTCCGGGATTTGCCGCCGGACATCTCCGCGCCCGGCGGGAGCGCCGCCACCCGCGGTCACGGGAGAGCAGCCATGGCACAACCCAGGTATCCAGGAGTCACACCGTGAGCGAATTCAGCCGGGGCACGGCCCCCTTCCCCCGGGCGCGCAAGCGCCGCATGCGCCGGGACGAGTTCTCCCGCCGCCTGATGCGCGAGACCCACCTCCTCACCGACGATCTCATCTACCCGATGTTCGTCATCGAGGGCAACGGCCAGCGGGAACCGGTGGGCTCCATGCCGGGCATCGAGCGGGTGAGCCTGGACGCACTGCTGCGCGAGGCCGAGGAGCTGGTGGCCCTGGGCGTGCCGGCGGTGGCCCTGTTCCCGGTCACGCCCGCCGAGCGCAAGAGCGCCGATGCGCGCGAGGCCTACAATCCCGACGGGCTGGCGCAGCGGGCCGTGCGGGCCCTGAAGACGGAGTTCCCCCAGCTCGGCGTCATGACCGACGTGGCGCTGGACCCGTTCACCATCCACGGGCAGGACGGCCTCATCGACGACACCGGCTACGTCCTCAACGACGCGACCGTGGAAGTGCTGGTGCGCCAGGCGCTCTCCCATGCCGAGGCCGGCGCCGACGTGGTGGCCCCCTCGGACATGATGGACGGCCGCATCGGGGCCATCCGCGACGCGCTGGAGGGCGACGGGCACATCCACACCCGCATCATGGCCTACTCGGCCAAGTATGCCTCCAGCTTCTACGGCCCGTTCCGGGACGCGGTGGGCTCGGCCGCCAGCCTGGGCGCCGGCAACAAGTACAGCTACCAGATGGATCCGGCCAACAGCGACGAGGCCCTGCACGAGGTGGGGCTGGATCTGGACGAGGGGGCCGACATGGTGATGGTGAAGCCGGGCCTGCCCTACCTGGACATCGTCCGCCGGGTGAAGGAGACCTTCAAGGCGCCCACCTACGTCTACCAGGTGAGCGGCGAGTACGCCATGCTCATGGCCGCCGCGCGCAACGGCTGGCTCGACGAGCGGGCCTGCGCCATGGAGGCGCTGCTGTCCATCAAGCGCGCCGGCGCCGACGGCATCCTCACCTACTTCGCCAAGCGCGTCGCCGGCTGGCTGCGGGAAAGCTGAGCGCCTCAAGCCCCCAGGCCCTCCCCCTGGACGGGGGAGGCTCGCCTCACCCCTTACGCCTCACCCCTCACTGGTAACTCAGCCGGTACCTGGCCGCCCTGAGGTAGGCGGCCTCCTGCTCGAGGTCGGCGCGGGTGAGGGGATGGCCGTCGAGCCAGCCCTCCGGGAACACCACCTCGAGGCCGCGGCCCTCGGCGCGCAGCCGGATATCGGGCAGGGGCACCTCGGAGTGGCTGCGGTGCAGCAGGGCGGCCAGGCGCAGGAGAATGCACAGGCGCGGGGCGCAGCGGCGCTCCTCGGCGGCCAGGTGCTGGAACACGGCCACGGGGAACTTGCGCCGGTGGCCGCGCACCAGCGCCGCCAGCAGCTGCTGCTCCTGGCGCGAAAATCCGGGCAGATCGGCGTTGGCCACCAGGTAGGCGCCGTGCTTGTGGAACTGGTTGTGGGCCACCACCAGGCCCACCTCGTGCAGCCGCGCGCCCCAGCGCAGCAGATCCGCCAGCTCCGCGCAGTGCAGCTTCCAAGCCTCCCGCACCTGCTCCAGGCCGGCCAGGGCGGCGGACTCGACCCGGGCGGCCTGGCCCTCGTCGACCCCCAGGCGCCGCCCCAGGGCGCCGATGGTGCGATCGCGCACATCCTCGTGGCGGATGCGCCCGGCCAGGTCGAACAGCAGACCCTCCCGCAGCGCCCCGTCGGAGACCCGCATGCGCTCGATGCCGAGGGACTCGAAGGCGGCGAGTAGAATGGCGAAACCGCCGGGGAAGATGCCGGCGCGGTCGGGGCGCAGCCCCTCCAGCCGGAGACGGCTCACCGCCTCCTGGGCGATGAGGGCCTTGCGCAGCTTCTTCAGCGACGCCAGGGTGATGCCGTCGTCGCTCCAGCCGTTGGCGAGCACCACCTCCTGGATGGAGCGGATGGTGCCCGAGGCGCCCGCGACGCTCTCCCAGCCCAGGCGGCGGTAGCGCTGTTCGATGGCCTGCAGCTCCTGGCGGGCGGCCAGCACGGCCCGGTCCAGGTTGGCCCGGCTGAGGGCGTCATCGGCGAAGTGGGCCAGGGTGTAGCTCACGCAACCCATGTGCAGGCTCTCGGTCTCGGCCGTCTCGAACCGCTCGCCGATGATGAACTCCGTGCTGCCGCCGCCGATGTCCATCACCAGCCGCCGGCCGGCGTCGTCGGCCAGGGAGTGGGCCACCCCCAGGTAGATGAGGCGCGCCTCCTCGCGCCCGGCGATCACCTCGATGGGGTGACCCAGGGCGCGCTGGGCGGCGCCGATGAACTGCGCCCCGTTGTGGGCCATGCGCAGGGTGTTGGTCCCCACCGCCCGCACCGTGCCGGGGGGCATTCCGCGCAGGCGCTGGCCGAAGCGCTCCAGGCACGCCAGGGCCCGTTCCATGGCCACGGGGGTGAGATTGCGCCGGGCGTCGAGTCCGGCGCCGAGCTGGACCATCTCGCGCAGCCGGTCGAGCACCTGCAGGGCGCCGTCGGCCTCGCGGGCGATCAGGAGGTGGAAGCTGTTGGATCCGAGGTCGATGGCGGCAAGGGTCTGCCCGGCCTCGGCCTCGGGGGCCGGCCCGCCGCGCAGCGCGGCGGGTTCGGTCATTGGGTGGGCTCCGTACCGGGCTTGGCGCCGCGCCGGCGCCGGCGCGGCGGCCGCTCCTTCCGCCCCTCCCCGCCGCCATCGGCTTTGGCCGGCCGGTCCTGGGCGGGAGCGGAAGACTCGCCGCGGCGGCTGCCGCCCCGGCTGCCTTCCCCGCGCCGACCCTCGCCCCGCCGCCCGTCCCCGCGGCGCCCCCCGCCGTCACGCCCGCGGCGGTCCAGCCGCGGCCGGCGCTCCAGCTTGATGGGGGGCTCGGGCTTGATCAGGAGATCCTCGGACAGGGCGCCCGCGGGAATGCGGTGGCCGATGTAGGCCTCGATCTCCGGCAGGGAGAAGGCGTAGTCCTCGCAGGCGAAACTCACCGCGTCGCCGCTGGCCCCGGCGCGCGCCGTGCGACCGATGCGGTGGACGTAGTCCTCGGCGTCCTGGGGCAGATCGAAGTTGAACACGTGGCTGACATCGGGAATGTGCAGGCCGCGGGCGGCCACGTCGGTGGCCACCAGCACCGGCAGCTCGCCGGCCTGGAACTCGGCCAGCAGCTTGAGGCGCTTGCGCTGGGGCACGTCGCCGGAGAGCACCGCGGCGCGGATGCCGTTGCCCTCCAGGTAGGCGTAGACCCGGTCGGCGACGCGCTTGGTGTTGACGAACACGATGCTGCGGCGGGGGTCCATGTGCTTGAGCAGCCCCAGCAGCAGCGGGATCTTCTCGTCATTGGCGGGATGGTAGACCACCTGGGTGACCTTGTCGGCGGTCACCTTGTCCGGCTCCACCCGCACCGTCACGGCGTTGTTCATGTGCTCGTAGGCGAGCTCCAGCACCCGGAACGACAGGGTGGCGGAAAAGAGCATGTTGAGGCGCTGCTCGGGGGGCGGCATGCGGCGCATGAGATAGCGGATGTCATTGATGAACCCGAGGTCGAACATCCGGTCGGCCTCGTCCAGCACCATCACCTGGATCGCCTTCAGGTCGTAGACCTTCTGCTTGAAGTAGTCGATGAGGCGGCCCGGGGTGCCGATGAGCACGTCCACCCCCTCCACGAGCATGGCGCGCTGGGTGTCGTAGCCGGCGCCACCGTAGACCACCCCCATGCGCAGGCCGGTGTGGCCGCCCAGCTGCTCGGCGTCCTTGTGGATCTGCACCGCCAGCTCGCGGGTGGGGGCGACCATGATGGCCAGGGGCTGGTTGGGCCGGCGCTGGGGATCGGGCGGGTGGCGGAGAATACGGTTGAAGGCCGCCACCAGGAACGCGGCCGTCTTGCCGGTGCCGGTCTGGGCCTGCCCGGCCACATCCTCGCCCTTGAGCAGGTGCGGCAGGGTGGCGGCCTGGATGGGCGTGCAGTGGGTGAAACCCGCCTCGTCGAGGCCGCGGATGACCGGAGCCGGCAGGTCCAGGGAGGCGAAGGAGGTGGTGCTGGTCGATGTCTCTGCATTCATGCGCGCCAAGCATAGCAGAGCAGCCGCGGAAAACGGAGCATGGCGGGAAGGCGTGGACTTGAAAATCGACCCGTATTCAGCTCAAATGGAGCGAGTCCCGCAACTTGCCGCAGTCCCCATTGCACACACGAACCGCCGTTGGGGGCGCTGCACGTCCATTTCCCCGGAGGCAAAGCGAACCATGAGCGACAAAATCGTGCACGTAACGGACACCACCTTCGAGCAGGAGGTGCTCAAGGCCGACGGTGCCGTTATCGTGGACTTCTGGGCCGACTGGTGCGGTCCCTGCAAGATGATCGCCCCCATCCTCGACGAGATTGCCGACGAGTACAACGGCAAGGTCAAAGTGGCCAAGCTCAACATCGACGAGAATCCGGGCACTCCGCCCAAGTACGGCATCCGCGGCATTCCCACCCTGATGCTGTTCAAGGAGGGGAACGTGGAAGCGACGAAGGTGGGAGCGGTCTCCAAGTCCCAGCTCGCCGCCTTCCTGGACAGCAACCTGTAGACCGGAATCCCGTGCCGGGGCGGCCCCTTCTCCCAGTCGCCGCCCCGGTCGCCCGAACACCGGACCGGGTCCCGTTCCCAAAAGTCTGGACGCCACCGGGCCGACCTGCTAACTTAACCACGCTGCCGGACAACCGGCCGCTCACCGCAGAACGACCGCCACCCCCCGATCAAGCCGAGCCGACGTCCCCAAACCGTCCGCGGTACGCCCTCTGCGTATCCATCGCATCCCGCCGGTGCACACACATAATAAACGCGACACATTGACACACCCATGAACCTGACCGAACTGAAGAAGAAGTCCGCCACGGACATCATTGCCATTGCCGAGTCGATGGGGCTCGAGGGGGCATCCCGTTCCCGCAAGCAGGATGTGATCTTCTCCATCCTGAAGGCCCATGCCAAGAACGGGGAGGACATCTACGGCGACGGCGTGCTGGAGATTCTCCAGGACGGCTTCGGCTTCCTCCGCTCCGCCGACGCCTCCTACCTGGCCGGCCCGGACGACATCTACGTCTCCCCCAGCCAGATCCGGCGCTTCAACCTGCGCACCGGCGACACCATCGAGGGCAAGATCCGGCCACCCAAGGAGGGCGAGCGCTACTTCGCCCTGCTGAAGGTGAACAAGATCAACTTCGAGCCGCCGGAGAACGCCAAGAACAAGGTGGTGTTCGAGAACCTGACCCCGCTGTTCGCCCGCGACCGGCTGGTCATGGAGCGCGGCAACGGCAGCACCGAGGACATCACCGCCCGGGTCATCGACCTGGTGGCGCCCATCGGCAAGGGCCAGCGCGGCCTCATCGTCTCGCCGCCCAAGGCCGGCAAGACGATGATCCTGCAGCACATCGCCCAGAGCATCGCCGCCAACCACCCCGAGTGCTACCTCATCGTGCTGCTCATCGACGAGCGCCCCGAGGAGGTGACCGAGATGCAGCGCTCGGTCCGCGGCGAGGTGGTGTCAAGCACCTTCGACGAACCCGCCGCCCGCCATGTCCAGGTGGCCGAGATGGTCATCGAGAAGGCCAAGCGGCTGGTGGAGCACAAGCGCGACGTGGTGATCCTGCTGGACTCCATCACCCGCCTGGCGCGCGCCTACAACACCGTGGTGCCCTCCTCCGGCAAGGTGCTCACCGGCGGCGTGGACGCCAACGCCCTGCAGCGGCCCAAGCGCTTCTTCGGCGCGGCGCGCAACATCGAGGAGGGCGGCTCGCTCAGCATCATCGCCACCGCCCTGGTGGACACCGGCTCCAAGATGGACGAGGTGATCTACGAGGAGTTCAAGGGCACCGGCAACAACGAGCTGCACCTGGATCGGCGCATCTCCGAGAAGCGGGTCTTCCCGGCCATCAACATCAACCGCTCCGGCACCCGCCGCGAGGAGCTGCTCACCTCGCCAGAGGAGCTGCAGAAGATGTGGATCCTGCGCAAGCTGCTCCACCCCATGGACGAGCTGGCGGCCATGGAGTTCCTCATCGACAAGCTCAAGCAGACCAAGACCAACTCGGAGTTCTTCGAGTCGATGAAGCGGGCCGGCTGAGGCCGCGTCCCACCCCGCCGCCCTCCCGCTGGGGAGGGCGGCGGATCGCTGAAGGCGCCACCGCCCGCCCCGCATTCAGTCGTGGGGCGCCGGCGCCACCCCCCAGATGCGCTCGGCATATTCCCGCACGGTGCGATCGCTCGAGAAGCGCCCCATGCGGGCCACGTTGAGGATCGCCATGCGATTCCAGCGCTGGGCCTGGCGGAACTCCACATCGGCCCGCTCCTGGGCCTCCAGGTAGGCGCGGTAGTCGGCCAGCACCAGGTAGGGATCGCCCTCCTCCAGCAGCCGCGCGAGCAGGGGCCGGAACCGTTCCGGCTCACCCGGCGAGAAGTATCCCCCCCCGATCATCTCCAGCACCTCCAGCAGCTCGCCGTCGGCCGCGGCCAGTGCGGAAGGGTCATGGCCGCCGCCGGCCAGCGCCGCGGCCCGCTCCACGTCCAGCCCGAACTCGATGAAGTTCTCCGCCCCCACCGCCGCGCGGATCTCGATGTTCGCCCCGTCCAGCGTCCCCAGGGTCACCGCCCCGTTCAGCGCCAGCTTCATGTTCCCGGTGCCCGAGGCCTCGGTGCCGGCGGTGGAGATCTGCTCGGAGAGATCGGCCGCCGGAATGATGTCCGCGGCGGTGGTCACATCGTAGTTGGGGATGAACACCACCCGCAGGCGGTCGCTGACCGCTGGATCGTTGTTCACCACGTCGGCCACGTCGTTGACGAGCTTGATGATGAGCTTGGCCAGGCGGTAGCCGGGCGCGGCCTTGCCGGCGATGATCACCGTGCGCGGCACCCAGCCGGTCTCCGGGTGGCGGCGGATGCGGTTGTAGCGGGTGATGATCTGGAGCACGTTGAGCAGCTGGCGCTTGTATTCGTGGATCCGCTTCACCTGCACGTCGAACAGGCTCTCCGGGTCCACCTCCTGCCCCAGGTGCTGGCGGATGAGCCCCGCCAGCCGCTGCTTGTTGCTGTGCTTGGCGGCGGCGAAGGCGGCCTGGAAGGCATGATCGTCGGCCAGCGCCTCCAGTTCGCCCAGCCGATCGAGATCGCTCACCCAGCCGCGACCGATATAGGCGTTGAGAACCTGGGCCAGGGCCGGATTGGCCTGGTTGATCCAGCGGCGCTGGGTGATGCCGTTGGTGATGTTGGTTATCCGTCCCGGATAGAGCGCCTCGAAATCGGCGAACACCCGCTCGCGCAGCAGCTGGCTGTGCAGCTCCGCCACGCCGTTCACCGCGTGGCTGCCGACGATGGCCAGATGGGCCATGCGCACCCGCTTCGGATCCCCCTCCGCCACCAGGGAGACCCGCCGCAGCCGCTCCATGTCGCCGGGATGGCGGTGGCGCACCTGCTCAAGGAAGCGCCGGTTGATCTCGTGGATGATGGCCAGATGGCGCGGCAGAAGCCGCTCCAGCATGGGCGCCGGCCAGGTCTCCAGGGCTTCGGGCAGCAGCGTGTGATTGGTGTAGGAGAAGGTGGCCACCGTGATCTCCCATGCCGCCGCCCAGTCGAGCTGGTGCTGATCCAGCAGCAGCCGCATCAGCTCGGCGATGGCCAGCGCCGGGTGGGTGTCGTTGAGGTGGATGGCCACCTTCTCCGGCAGTCCGCGCAGATCGGCGTGGGCCGAGAGGTAGCGGCGCAGGATGTCCTGGACCGTGGCTGCGACGAAGAAGTACTCCTGCTTCAGCCGCAGCTCGCGCCCGCAGATGGTGGCGTCGTTGGGGTAGAGCACCCGGGAGAGGTTCTCGGAGCTGTTCTTGTCCGCCACCGCCTGGATGTAGTCCCCCTCGTTGAAGTAGCGCAGGTCCAGCTCGCGGCTGGACTTGGCCGTCCACAGGCGGAGGTTGTTCACCGTGTTGGTGCCGAAGCCGGGGATGGGGGTGTCGTAGGCCATGGCCATCACCGTCTCGGCATCCACCCAGCGGCTGGTGAAACGGCCCGCGGCGTCGGTGTACTCCACCACCCGCCCCCCGAACTGCACCGGGTAGAGCACCTCCGGGCGGGGAAACTCCCAGGGGTTGCCGTAGCGCAGCCAGTTCTCCGGGTGCTCCACCTGCCAGCCGTCCCGGATGTGCTGGTTGAACATGCCGTACTCGTAGCGTATGCCGTAGCCGTAGCCCGGCAGGCGCAGGGTGGCCATGGAATCCAGCAGGCAGGCGGCGAGACGGCCGAGGCCGCCGTTGCCCAGCGCCGCGTCGGACTCCGTCTCGCGAATCGCCTCCAGGCTGAGCCCCAGCTCCGCCAGCACCTGGCAGCACTCGTCGTGGACCCCCATGTTCAGCGCGCTGTTGGTCAGCGCCCGCCCGAGGAGGAACTCCATGGAGAGGTAGTAGACCCGCTTCGCATCCCGCCGGTAGTAGGTGCGGGTGGTCTCCATCCAGCGCTCGATGAGGCGGTCGCGCAGGGCGTGGGCGGTGACCGTGAACCAGTCCCGCTCGGTGGCGGTCAGGGGGTCCTTGGCCACCGTGTAGGCCAGGTGGTTGGCCAGGGACTGCTTCAGGGAGGCGGGATCGAGCCCCAGGTAGTGGTGCTTGAGCTGCAGGTGGCCCGGCCCCGGCGTGGATGTCTCGCTCATGGTGTGCTCACCTCCGGCCGGCGTTTACGGAAAGCATAAACCACGCCGGCGATTCACACCCGGGACGGCGGTACCGATCCGGATGCCGCCGCCCCATGTGCCGGCGGATGCGCTGCAGTACACTACTGACCCAAACCCTGGCCAAACCACCGGCGGCGGCCGGTCAACGGGAGACCCGCCCGATGCAATACAAGGATCTGCGCGACTTCATCGCCCAGCTCGAGACCCTCGGCGAGCTCCGGCGCGTGGAGGTGGAGGTGGACCCGCGCCTGGAGATGACCGAGATCTGCGACCGCACGCTGCGACGCGCCGGCCCCGCCCTCCTGTTCGAGCGGCCCACGGGGCACAGCGTCCCGGTACTGGGCAACCTGTTCGGCACCCCCCGCCGGGTGGCGCTGGGGATGGGGCAGGACTCGGTGGAGGCGCTGCGCGAGGTGGGCCGGCTGCTGGCCCTGCTGAAGGAGCCGGAGCCGCCGCGGGGCATGAAGGACGCCTGGGAGAAGCTGCCCATCTTCCGCCAGGTGCTGAACATGGCCCCGAAGGTGGTCGGCAAGGCCGCCTGCCAGGAGGTGGTGCTGGGGGGTGGCGAGGTGGACCTCGGCGCGCTGCCGGTGCAGACCTGCTGGCCCGGCGACGCCGGACCGCTCATCACCTGGGGCCTGGTGGTCACCCGCGGGCCCCACAAGAGCCGCCAGAACCTGGGCATCTACCGCCAGCAGGTCATCGGCCGCAACAAGGTGATCATGCGCTGGCTCTCCCACCGCGGCGGGGCGCTCGACTTCCGCGAGTGGCGGGAGGCCCGTCCCGGCGAGCCGTTTCCCGTGGCGGTGGCCCTGGGCGCCGACCCGGCCACCATCCTGGCGGCGGTGACGCCGGTGCCCGACACCCTCTCCGAGTACGCCTTCGCCGGCCTGCTGCGCGGCAGCAAGACCGAGCTGGTCCAGTGCAAGACCTCGGAGCTGCAGGTGCCGGCCGGCGCCGAGTACGTCCTGGAGGGTTTCATCCATCCCGGCGAGGAGGCCGACGAGGGTCCCTTCGGCGACCATACCGGCTACTACAACGAGGTGGACCGCTTCCCGGTGCTGACGGTGGAGCGCATCACCCACCGCCGGGATCCCATCTACCACAGCACCTATACCGGCCGCCCCCCGGACGAGCCGGCGATACTCGGCGTGGCGCTCAACGAGGTGTTCGTACCCATCTTGCAGAAGCAGTTCCCGGAGATCACCGACTTCTACCTGCCGCCGGAGGGGTGCTCCTACCGCATGGCGGTGGTGACCATGAAAAAGCAGTACCCGGGCCATGCCAAGCGGGTGATGCTGGGGGTGTGGTCGTTCCTGCGCCAGTTCATGTACACCAAGTTCGTCGTCGTCACCGACGACGACATCAACGCCCGCGACTGGCAGGACGTCATCTGGGCCATGACCACCCGCATGGACCCGGCCCGCGACACCGTCATCATCGAGAACACCCCCATCGACTACCTCGACTTCGCCTCGCCGGTCTCGGGGCTGGGCTCCAAGATCGGCTTCGACGCCACCAACAAGTGGCCCGGCGAGACGAACCGCGAATGGGGCCGCCCCATCACCATGGACCCGGCGGTGAAGGTGCGGGTGGACGCCATCTGGGACAGCCTGGGGATCGGCTGAGACTCGACCCGACGGCCGGGGTCACCCTGTCAACTCGAAGACGAGAACATGGGTTCAACCACGCGGGGGGATGACGACAGGTTGCCAGACCGCGTCCGCACCCCTGCTTGAACCTCGAATTTCCTTGCGCCTTGGCGCCTTTGCGTTGGAAACCCTGCCGCGGGGTTGTGAACACTGCGCCGCGCGCTCCCATCGAAGCATTGGCCGCAAAAAAACGCCCCGCTGGGCGGGGCGTCGGGTCCTGGAAGCTCCAGGGAGTGGCGATCGTGCGCCGGTCAGACGCAGCCGGTGGGCTTGGGCAGGCCGCCGATGCGGCAGGCCTGCTTGGCCGGGCCGTAGGGGAACAGGCCGTAGAGGTACTTGCTGGAGCCCTTCTCCGGACCGAACGCCTTGGTGAAGGCCTTGGTGAGCTGGCGCATGTTGGGCACCGTCCCGGTGTCGTGGAAACTGGTGCGCAGGAAGTTGATCACCTCCCAGTGGGACTCGTCCAGCTGCAGGCCCTCCTTGTCGGCGATGGCCGTGGCCAGCTCCTCGGACCACTGGTTCAGGTCCGTCAGGTAACCCTCGGAATCGGTCTCGACAACCTTGCCATTGATATTGAATTCCATCTTTTCTCCACCTCTCAGCAAAAACCCAAGTAAAATTGTAAGGATTAAGACCGAGTTTAATGATAAGTTATTTCATGTCAAGCCTCCCGGCGATGATTGAGGGTCCCGGCGGGGAGCGTTATGCTGTACGGCCCGCTGTCCCGGGAGCGCATCCGGGCCGTTGAGGGGCGGCACCGTCTATCTACATGGGAAGGGTTTTCGTTCAATGAGTCACAAGGTTTCCGTACTGCCCAGCGGGCACAGCTTCACCGTCGAGGAGGGAGAATCCATCCTGGATGCCGCCCTGCGCCAGGGCCATGCCTTCCCCTATGGTTGCCGCAGCGGCTTCTGCGGGGACTGCAAGAGCAAGGTGGTGGAGGGTGACGTCGAGTATCCCGACGGGACCCCGCCCGGGCTCAGCGAGACCGAGGCGCTCACCGGGATGGCCCTGCTGTGCCAGGCCCATCCCTGCAGCGACCTGACCCTGGAAGCCCGCGAGGTGACCGAGGCCGCCGACATTCCCGTGCGCAACCTGCCCTGCAAGGTGGCGCGCAAGGAGCAGCTGTGCCACGACGTGGTGCGCCTGTTCCTCAAGCTGCCGGAGGGCGAGCGGCTGCAGTTCCTGGCCGGCCAGTACATCGATTTCCTGCTCAAGGACGGCCGTCACCGCGCCTTCTCCATGGCCAACCCGCCCCACGACGACGACCTCATCGAGCTGCACATCCGCCACGTGGCGGGCGGCGAGTTCACCGACTACGTGTTCAACCAGCTGGAAGAGAAGACGGTGCTGCGCATCGAGGGGCCCCACGGCGGCTTCCACCTGCGCGAGGAGTCCGACCGGCCCATCATCTTCATGGCCGGAGGGACCGGTTTCGCCCCCATCAAGAGCATCATCGAGCACGCCGTGGCCGAGGGCATCCAGCGCCCCATGCACCTCTACTGGGGCGTGCGGGCACGGGCCGATCTGTACCTGAACGAGCTGGCCGAGGGGTGGGCCGCGCGGCTGCCCAACTTCCGCTACACCCCGGTGCTCTCGGACCCGGCCCCGGAAGAGGACTGGAGCGGCGCCACCGGCTACGTGCACGAGGTGATCGCCCGCGAGCACCCCGACCTGTCGGGCCACGAGATCTACACCGCCGGACCGCCGGTGATGGTGGAGGCGGGCCTCCATGCCTTCACCGCCCAGGGCCTGCCCCAGGAGCGCTACTACTCCGACGCCTTCAACCTGGCCATGGACGGTAAGAAGAAGGAGGCCGGGGCCACCGGCTGACGGCCTTTCGTTTCAACGCGAAGAGACGAAGGCGCCAGGACGCAAGGGACAGAAGGTTCGGGCGGGGGAATGAAGGGCGCTCGCCAACGGAGCCCCGGCTCCCGCGCGGGGCCGCCATGGGCGAGGAAACCTCCCCGCCTAGTCCTGCTCCCCCTGGCGCCCTGGCGTCCTGGCGTCCTGGCGTGGAGTCTTTTCAACCGTCCGCCAGGCAATGAGCGCCTCCAGCAGGGCCGCGTCGTCGGCCCCCCCCGCCACCCGGGCCGGATGCCGGAACCCCAACTGCCGGGCCCGCTCCGCGGCCCGTTCGCTCACCACCACCAGCATCGTGTCCAGCAGCGGCGCCCGTCCCGCCGCCCCCGCCAGGGCGTGGAGATTCTCGAGCCCCTCGTTGCTGGTGACCACCGCCGCCTGGATCGCCCCATCGCGCCAGCGCGCCAGCAGCGGCGCCGGATCGGCCTCCGGCAGCGCACGCCGGTAGCTCTCCGCATAGTCCACCACCGCGCCCCGCCCGCGCAGGGCCTCCGCCAGCACCTCGCGTCCGCCCTGGCCGCGGAAGATGACCACCCGCCGGCCGGCCATCTCGCGCAGCCCCGGCAGCGCCAGCAGTCCCTCGCTGTCGGCCCGGCCCTCCGGGCAGAAATCCACCGCGACCCCGTGCCCCTCCAGCGCCCGGGCGGAGCCCCGCCCCACCACCGCCACCCGCGGCCCCGCCGGCCACCGGGACCAGCGCGCGCGGATGCGCGGCAGGGCGCGCTCCACCGCGTTGGGGCTGACGAATATGGCCAGGTCGTAGCTGTCGAGGCGGTCGACGAGGGCCTCCAGCCGCGCCGGGTCGGCCGGATCGCGGATAGCGATCACCGGGAAGGAGAAGGCCTCGCCCCCCGCCGCGCGGATGGCCGCGCACAGCCCCTCCCCCTGCCCTTCCGGCCGGGTCACCAACACCCCGATCCCCGCCAGCGGCCGCCCGGCCCCGTGCTCGCTCATGATGAGTTCTGTTGCAGCGTCTGAATGGACAGGATTAACAGGATTGACAGGATTTTGCTGTCGACCGATTACCCGGATACCTCAGTACAGGTCCGCGCCAGCTGCCATAACAAGCACGACCGGCCCAACAACCGCTGCGGTTGAGTGAACCGGCCGGAGGCGCTGCTTCCCGGGCGAGCGACAGATCCGCCGCCTCGCTTAAAGAATCGGCGTAATCGGCGGATTAGACAGTCCTTTTCAAATCCTGTTAATCCTGTAAATCCTGTCTATTAAGGTTTTATTCCAGCGCCCGAAGAATCCGGTCGGCGCCGCGGGCGAGGAGTTCCTCGGCCAGGCCGGTGCCGAGGGCCTCGGCGTCGGCGGGGGCGCCGCGCACCTCGCCGCGGATGACGGTACGGCCGTCGGGGCTGCCCACCAGGGCACGCAGCCACAGCCCGTCGCCTTCCAGCACCGCGTAGCCGGCGATGGGCACCTGGCAGCCGCCCTCCAGGCGCCGGTTCAGCGCCCGCTCGGCGGCCACCACGGTGGCCGTCTCCGGGTGGTGCAGGGGCGCGAGGAGCTCCTGGAGGCGGGTGTCGTCGGCGCGGCACTCGATGCCCACCGCCCCCTGGCCGATGGCCGGCAGGCTGACCTCCACCGGCAGGCGGCTGGCGATGCGCTCCTCCAGCTCCAGGCGCAGCAGCCCGGCGGTGGCGAGGATGATGGCGTCGTACTCGCCGGCATCCAGCTTGCCCAGCCGGGTCTGCACGTTGCCGCGCAGGTCGCGCACCACCAGGTCCGGCCGCCGGGCCCGCACCTGGCACTGGCGGCGCAGGCTGGAGCTGCCCACCCGCGCCCCCTCCGGGAGTGCGTCCAGGTCGGCGAAGCGCGGCGAGACGAAGGCGTCCCGCGGGTCCTCCCGCGCGCAGATGACCGGCAGCGCCATCCCCGCCGGCAGCTCCACCGGGACGTCCTTCATGGAATGCACGGCGATGTCGGCGCGGCCGTCGTACATGGCCTGCTCCAGCTCCTTGACGAACAGCCCCTTGCCGCCCACCTTGGCCAGGGGCGCATCGAGGATGCGGTCGCCCTTGGTGGTCATGCCCAGCAGCTCCACCTCGAGGCCGGGATGGTGTCGCTCGAGCTCGCGCTTGACAAATTCGGCCTGCCAGAGGGCCAGCAGGCTCTTGCGGGTGGCGATGCGGATGGTGGTTTTAGACATAGTCCAGGTCACGATATAATCGGGTGGATTGTGCCCTGCACCCTGGGCGGGCAAGGGCGTAAAGCGGGTATCTTACGCCATACCCGCCACTCGATGAAAAAGCCCCCGCCGGAGGGGTCGCGAATGATTGCCAGATTGCTGCTGCTGATCGCGGCCCTGCAGGCCGCCAACCTCTGCGCCGCCAAGCTGCCGGAAGTGACCGACCTGCGCGCGGAAGCACGCGCCGCGCGCGCCGGGGGCGTTCCCATCCTGCTGCTGGTCAGCTCCGAGTACTGCGGCTACTGCCGGTTGGTGAAGCAGAACTTCCTGATCCCGATGCAGGGCAACAGGGGCTACCGCGACAAGGTCCTGTTCCGGGAGCTGAACCTCGGCCGGTCCGTGGTGGTGGACTTCGACGGCGGCAATGTCAGCGCCGTTGAGCTGGCCTCCCGCTACCAGGCGACCTTCACCCCCACGGTCCTGTTCCTCGATGCCGAGGGGCGCGAGGTCGCCCCCCGCGTCCTGGGCATCACCAGCGAGGCGTTCTACGGCGGTTTCCTCGACGAGGGCATCGATACCGCCCTGGCCCGGATCAGGGCGCGGGTTGCCGAAGCAGCCGCCGCAGCCCCGGCAGGTGACGGCGGCTGACGCCCAGCCGCTCCTCCTGGCCCCGCAGGCGCACGCTCCAGCGCCCCAGCGCATCCTTCTCCAGCGCCTCCAGGTGCGCCGTCGACACCAGGGCGTTGCGGTGGATGCGCACGAACTGCTCGCCGAGCTCCTCCTCCAACTGCTTCAGCGACTCCTCGATGAGGTAGCGCCGCTCGCCGCAGGCGACCGTCACGTACTTCTGCTCGGCCTGGAAATAGGCCACGTCGGCCACCGCCACCCGCCGCACGCCGCCGCGCACCGTGACGCTCAGGTGGGTGCGCGCGCCCGCCTCCGTCGTCTGCAGGGCCTGCAGCTGGCTGCGCAGGGGCCGGCGGGCATGGCGCAGGGCCTCGGCCAGCCGCTCGATGCGCACCGGCTTGAGCAGGTAGTCCACCGCCCGGGCCCGGAAGGCCGCCAGGGCGTGCTCCTCGTGGGCGGTGGTGAAGATGACCGCCGGCGGCCGCTCCAGCTCCGCCAGCTGCTCGGCCGCCGCCAGTCCGTCCAGCACCGGCATGCGGATGTCCATCAGCACCACCTCCGGCTCCAGCCGCGCCACCGCCGCCACCGCGGCGGCGCCGTCCGCGGCCTCGCCCACCACCTGGCAGCCGTCCAGCCGCTCCACCAGGCGGCACAGCCGGGCGCGCGCCAGGGGTTCGTCATCCACCACCAGGATCCTCATGCCCCGCCGCCCAGCGGCCAGCACAGCCGCACTTCGTAGACACCCTCGCGCTCGGCGGCCTCCAGGCAGGCGGCGCCGCCGTAGAGGGCCCGGAGGCGGGCGCGGATGTTGTCCCGGGCCACCCGGTTGCCGTCGTGGTGCGGCGCCGCGGCGGGAGGCACCGGGTTGCTCACCCACAGGCAGACCCGGCCCCGCTCGAGCCCGCCGCGGATGATCATCACACCGCCCCCGGCCAGCGGCTCGATGCCGTGGTAGACCGCGTTCTCCACCAGGGGCTGGAGGGTCAGCAGCGGTACCCGCGCCGTGTCCGGCACGCCCTCGATGCGCCACTCCACCCGCAGCCGATCCCCCAGCCGCAGCTGTTCCATCTCCAGGTAGCGGCGGCAGAGCGCCAGCTCATCGGCCAGGGGCACCACGTCCACGCCATGCTGCAGGCTGGCCCGGAACAGCTCCGCCAGGTCCTCCAGGGCGCGCTCCGCCTGGTCGGCATCGATGCGAATCAGGCTGGCGATGGTATTGAGGCTGTTGAACAGGAAATGGGGGCGGATGCGCGCCTGCAGCGCCTCGATGCGCGCCCGGGCCTCCGAACGCAGGCGCCGCCGCCACTCCTCCTGCAGGTAGAGATAGCGCAGCACCAGGATGGAGACGATGGCGGCGATGGCGAGATTGCGCCCCAGGAAGGCCAGCCGCCCCTCCCCCGCCTCGATCCACTCCGGCAGCAGCTCCACCGCCAGCAGGCTGCCCAGCCCGGTCAGCACCAGGACCAGCCCCAGGCACAGCACCACCACCCAGGCCGGGCGCAGCCGGTGCAGGGCGGGACGCGCCACGCACAGCACGGCGGCCGCGGCCAGCGCCACCCACTGCACGAACAGGGAGGTGAGCCCCAGCTCCTCCCAGCCGCCACGGGCCGGCAATCCGGCCAGGACCAGCAGGAAGGCCAGCAGCTCGGCGCTGACCACCAGCACGAAGATGCTGCGCACGGCGCAGAAGTCGGGCAGGAAGCCGGCGTCATCCACCTCCATCCCGGGAAGTTCTCCTTTCATGACTCCATTCTGGCCCACCGGCGGGCAGGCGCAAGCCACCCCATCACAGGACCCCGCGCCTGCCGGGAGACAACTGGTATAATTTCCATCTTTCATCCTCTGACGGCGGCAGGAATACCCGATGCAAGACCAAGGCAGCACTTCCAAGCTCTGGGGGGGGCGCTTCAGCGAGTCCACCGACGCCTTCGTGCAGGCGTTCACCGCCTCGGTGGACTTCGACCGGCGCCTCTACCGCCACGACATCGCCGGTTCCATCGCCCACGCCACCATGCTGGCCCGGGCGGGGGTGCTGACGGAGGCCGAGCGCGACCTCATCATCGAGGGGCTGGCCGCCATCCGCGAGGAGATCGAGCACGGCGAGTTCCCCTGGTCCACGGCGCTGGAGGACGTGCACATGAACATCGAGGCGCGCCTCACCGACCGCATCGGGGCCGCCGGCAAGAAGCTGCATACCGGGCGCTCGCGCAACGACCAGGTGGCCACCGACATCCGCCTCTGGCTGCGGGAGGAGATCGACGCCCTCCTGGCCGAGATCCGGCGTCTGCAGGAGGGACTGCTGGGACTCGCGGAGCGGGAGGCGGCCACGGTGATGCCCGGCTTCACCCACCTGCAGACCGCCCAGCCGGTCACCTTCGGCCACCACATGCTGGCCTGGTTCGAGATGCTGGAGCGCGACCACGGCCGGCTCACCGACGCCCGCCGGCGGGTGAACGTGATGCCGCTGGGCGCCGCCGCCCTGGCCGGCACCAGCTACCCCATCGACCGGGCCTACACCGCCGAGCTGCTGGGCTTCGACGCCCCGGCGGAGAACTCCCTCGACGCGGTCTCCGATCGCGATTTCGCCATCGAGTTCTGTGCCGCCGCGGCGCTGGTGATGACCCACCTGTCACGCTTCTCCGAGGAGCTGGTGCTGTGGGCCTCGGCCCAGTTCGACTTCATCGACCTGCCCGACCGCTTCTGCACCGGCTCCAGCATCATGCCGCAGAAGAAGAACCCCGACGTGCCCGAGCTGGTGCGCGGCAAGACCGGGCGGGTGAACGGCCACCTGGTGGGGCTGCTGACCCTGATGAAGTCCCAGCCCCTGGCCTACAACAAGGACAACCAGGAGGACAAGGAGCCGCTGTTCGACACGGTGGACACCCTGAAGGGCTCGCTGCGGGCCTATGCCGACATGGTGCCGGCCATCCGGGTGAAGGCCGGGGCCATGCGCGAGGCGGCCCGGCGCGGCTTCTCCACCGCCACCGATCTCGCCGACTACCTGGTGCGCAGGGGCCTGCCCTTCCGCGACGCCCACGAGGTGGTGGGCAAGGCGGTGGCCCACGGGGTGGCCAGCGGCCGCGACCTGGCGGAGATGGACCTGGACACCCTGCGCGGCTTCTCCGCCGCCATCGGCGAGGACGTCTACGCTGTCCTGACCCTGGAGGGCTCGCTGGCCGCCCGCGACCACCTCGGCGGCACCGCCCCCGACCAGGTCCGCGCCGCCATCGCCCGCGCCCGGGGGCGGATATCCCGGTAACCAGCCTCAGGGCGCAAACCCTTTGATATCCGCAGATTACACAGATTACACAGATGATCGATTCCAGCAGGATTGACAGGCGCTCGCATCAGTGGCCCGGGAGAACCGGGATGGAGTATCACAGTCGTATCTGCGTAATCTGCGTAATCTGCGGATACATACAGACTGACCAGCCATGACCAGAGACAGCCTCGAGAACCTGCGCCGGCAGCTGGCGGAATTCGCCCTGGAGCGGGACTGGGACCAGTTCCACTCGCCCAAGAACCTCTCCATGGCCCTCATCGCCGAGGCCGCCGAGCTGGTGGAGCACTTCCAGTGGCTGACCCAGGCCCAGAGCAAGACCCTGCCGGCGGAGAAGCTGGAGGCGGTGAGCCTGGAGCTGGCGGACATCCTGCTCTACACCATCCGCGCCGCCGACATGCTGGGCGTGGACCTCATCAAGGCCGCCGAGCGCAAGATCGCCATCAACCACCAGCGCTACCCCGCCCACCGGGTGCGCGGCGACGCCCGCCGGGCCTCCGAGTACGAGGACTGACCGCCGACACCTTCCTGACATCCGCACCCCCGCGGGCTAAGCTATCGGGACCGGCGATCGTTACCGGTGGAGGTGCAGATGACCCGGCTCACCCTCGGCGCTACGGCACTGGAGCCCGCCGAACCCCTGTGGAAGCGGGCCCCGACCCGGGGCGACGACGGCCGCCCCCTCAGCGATTTCATGATGATCATCCCGGGGCTCTCCCGGCGGCCGGCCGAGCACCAGCAGCGCACCGTCGAGGCCCTGCGCGAGGTGCTGGAGGCCTATCACCGGGCGGTGGTGTTCGCCGATCTCAATCTCCGTCTCAATCTCCTGTGGGTCACCGTGCGGCCGATTCCCGGCATCTGCCTGGAACTGCCCGCCGCCCTGCACGCACGGGTGCCGGAGGCCAAGCTGGTGGCCGATCGCGGCCGCCATGCCCGGCGCTGACACCCGGGCGCGCGGTATGCCATGATTAGGTTGAAGGTCACCCATCCGGCTGCTTTCCAGGAGACAACGAGATGACCGAACGCATTCACGCACCCCAGGTCGGCGCCCCGGATCCCGAGCGGCGCAACTCTCTGATCGTGGAGGAGACGGACGAGGAGTTCGACTTCGCCGGGATGGAGATGCCGGAGACGGGAGCCTGCTACTTCAACGACACGGCCTACATGGAAGGCCAGTTCATCTGCAGCGGCTCGGAGCTCCTGGTCTGCACCCGTGGCGGCTGGCTCAGGGAGGGTTCCTGCGATCCCGACAACCCGGATTGAACCCCGCGGCCAATCCGTTATCGAATAGGGGGATATCCGGCTCCGGCTCGCAGGGCCGCCGACAGCACCACCACAACCCGCTCAACATGACCTCTAAGGGAATGGAACTGACGATGTACAAGACCAAGATCCTGGCCACCTCGGTGGCCCTCAGCATGGCCATCGGCCTGGGCGGCTGCGCCTATCCGCCCACCAAGGAACAGACCGGCACCGTCGTCGGCGGCGCCCTGGGCGGGGTGCTCGGCGCCCAGGTGGGCAAGGGCTCCGGCCGCACCGCCGCCATCATCGTGGGCACCCTCGCCGGCGCCATGATCGGCGGCAGCGTGGGCCGCACCATGGACGAGCAGGACCGCCGCAACGCGGCCTACGCCCTGGAGAGCCAGCGCACCAACCAGCCCTACAGCTGGCGCAACCCCGACTCGGGCAACGAGTACACGGTCACCCCCACCCGGACCTACGAGACGGCGGGCACCCCGTGCCGCGAGTTCACCACCGAGGCCTACATCGACGGCCGGCGCGATACCGTCTACGGCACCGCCTGCCGCCAGCCCGACGGCACCTGGCAGATGCGTAACTGACCGGACTACGGGGGACAGTTTACTTAATTGCCCTGAGGATCAATTCAGCCTTGATACTGAATCACTGGAAATTAAGTAAACTGTCCCCCGTAATTCCATAGAATCACTGGAAATTAAGTAAACTGTCCCCCGTAATTCCATAAAAAACGGGGCCGCGGATCGAAATCCGCGGCCCCGTCCATCTGGCAGGCAGTCGCGAAACCCTACTTGATGGCTTCTTCGGCCGAATCGCTCTCGCCCTTGTTGTCGGTCCAGCTCAGCTTCAGGGTATCGCCGGCCTTGGCGCCCTTGAACATGAAGGAGATGTAGGGGTTCTGGGAGATGGAGCCGCCCCACTCGGCCAGCATCACCTGCTTGCCGTTGTGCTCGCACACCACTTCCTGGATGAAGTGGGCCGGAATGGCCTCGCCGGTCTTCTTGTCCTTGCGCAGACCGGTCTCCATGGGGTGCTTCATCAGCGCCTTCACCGTGGTCACGTCGCCGCTCAGGCTGGCGCGCATTTTGATCGTGTTCGCCATTGTCTTCGTTCCTCGTGTCGTGTTCGTATCAGCGGATTGCCGGGTTCGGTTCGGGTGATCAGCCGCCGCAGCCGCCGATGGTCACCTTCACTTCCTTGCCCGCCTGGAAGGTCTTGCCGTTGGCCTGCACCACGGCGATGACGTTGGAGGTCTTGGCCATCTTGATACGGGTGGACACGTAGGGCTCCGCGCCCGCACCCAGCTTCCAGCTGGAGGTCAGGGGGGTGTTGTTGCCTTCCGCGAAGATGCTGATGCTCTCCACGCCGGACATCTTGGCGGTGACGCTCACCGGCACCACGGCGCCGTTCTCGGCGATGTCCGGGGCCTTGATCTCGATGTCACCGCTGGCGGCGGCGTCGCCCGCGCCGTAGAGGGCGCCCAGGGCGTCGGCGACGCTCTTGGCCTCGAAGGCGGACTGGGGCCACGCGGCCAGCACGGCGCGGGGAGTGAGGATGCCTGCGCCCAGGGCCAGAGCGACGGATCCGCTGGCCAGGGCACCTTTCAGGAATACACGGCGCTTCATGTTCACAGTGACAATCTCCTCGGCAGTCTTGATTGTTATGTGGGTGAATGGTCACCGCTTACAGAGCAAACCTGATGCCAGGTTTTCTACCTGTTCAGAATCAATCGGTTGCGAGCTTCCGACACCTGCGGGCGGCACCAGGGATTGCAGATTGCAATGGCCGGTTATTGCAAATCGCGATGGACACGCCGGGCCGGGCGACCCGGCGCAGGCCGGGGTCAGCCGCCCCCCGACTCGTAGTGCTGCAGCTTGCGCCACAGGGTGGACTTGTTGATCCCCAGCGCGCGGGCGGTCTTTTCGCGGTTGCCCTCGAAGTGATCGAGCACCTTGAGGAGGTAGCGCCGCTCCAGGGTCTCGAGGGTGGGCAGGTCATAGTCGATGGCGCCGGTGGCCTCGCTCCCGGCCAGCCCCTCCAGTGTCAGCACCGGGCCGTCCGCCAGGGCGATGTGCCGCTCCACCAGGTTGCGCAGCTCGCGCACGTTGCCGGGCCAGTCGTAGCCGAGCAGGCGCTGCATGGAGTCGGCGTCGAAGCCCTGCACCTCGCGGTGGTACTGGGCATTGAAATGATCGATGAAGTGCCGCACCAGGAGGGGGACGTCCTCGGGATGCTCGCGCAGGGGCGGCAGGTTGATGGTGACCACGTTCAGGCGGTGGTAGAGATCGTGGCGGAACCGGCCCTCGCGCACCATCTGGTCCAGGTTGCGGTTGGTGGCGGCGATGAAGCGCACGTCGATGGCCGTGGGGCGCACCCCGCCCACGCGGGTCACCTGCTGCTCCTGGACCACCCGCATCAGCTTGGTCTGCATGGCGTCGGAGATGTTGCAGATCTCGTCCAGGAACACGGTGCCGCCGGAGGCCGCCTCCAGCAGCCCCTGCTTCGCCCCCACCGCGCCGGTGAAGGCGCCCTTCTCGTGGCCGAACAGCTCGCTCTCCAGCAGGGTGTCGGTGAGCGAACCGCAGTCGATCACCACGAACGGCCGCTCGGCGCCGCTGCCCGAGGTGTGGATGGCGCGGGCGGCCAGCTCCTTGCCGGTGCCCGACTCGCCCTGGATGATCACGTGGCAGCGGATGTCGGCAATCTTCCCGATGGTGTGGAAGACCTTCTGCATGGCCTGGCCGCGGCCGATCATGCCGAAGCGTGCGCGCTCGTCGGAGAGCTGGCGGCGCAGCAGCATGTTCTCCCGCCGCAGGCTGGCCCGTTCCAGGGTCTTCTCCACCAGCAGCCCCAGCTCCTCCATGTCGTAGGGCTTCTTGATGAAGTCGGTGGCCCCCCGTTTCATCGCCTCCATGGCGCTGTCGACGCTGGCGTAGCCGGTGACCATGATCACCGGCACCTCGGGCGCCTCGCGCCGCAGCACTTCCAGCAGCTCGAGCCCCGACAGGCCGGGCATCTTCAGGTCGGTGACGACGATGTCGGCGCCATGCTCGCGGAACCAGGCCAGCGCCGCCGCGGGGTCCTGGAACGCCCGGCAGCCATAGGGCGCATCGGCGCAGAAGCGCAGCATCAGCTCCCCGGCGCGCGGGTCGTCATCGATGAACAGCAGCGTGGGCTTCATGGTTATGGATCGGTTGATGGATTGGTTGATGGACAAGGGATAAAGGATAAAGGTTCTGGATCCAGGAATCAGGGCTCAGGCGCAAAGCCCGAAGCGCGTTGGGCCGGATTCATCCGGCCGGCCAGGGCGACAAGGCCGGCGCCGTTGTGCGGATGAATCCGCACCTGATGTCTACAATCCTTGTCCCTTGTCCAAATCCCGTCTATTCGGAACCGTCCGCGTCCGGCGGCAGCCGGATCGTCGCCACGGCGCCGCCGCCGGCGCGGTTCTCCAGGGTCAGGGTGCCGCCGTGGTGCTCCACGATGCCGAGCCCGATGGAGAGCCCCAGACCGGTGCCCTGCCCCACCGGCTTGGTGGTGTAGAAGGGGTCGAAGAGGCGGTCCCGGTCCGTCTCCGGCAGCCCCGGTCCGCGATCGGCCACGCTGATTACCAGCGCCCCGTCCCCGGCCCGCGCCGCCACCTCCACCACGCTCTCCGCGGGACTCGCCTGTACCGCGTTGAGCAGCAGGTTCACCAGCACCTGCTGCAGCTGGCCGCGATCCCCCACCAGTTCGAGGCCGGGCGCCGACCCGGCCTGCAGCCGCACCCGGGCACGGGCAGCCACCTGGCGGGCCAGGTCGAGGGTCTCCTCCAGCCACGGCCCCACCTCGAAGCGCTCGCGCCGCGGCGGCACCTGGCGGGCGAAGTTGAGGATGTCGCGCACGATGCGCGAGGCGCGCAGGGTCTCCTCACGGAGATCGCGCAGGTCCTGGCGTGCCCGCTCGGCCCCCTCCGGCAGGCCGCGCTCGGCCAGCTTGGCCAGCTGCAGGATATTGTTCAGGGGATTGTTGATCTCGTGGCCGATGCCGGCGGCCAGCTGTCCGACGCTGGCGAGCTTGGCGCTCTGCGTGGCCATCCGCTCGGCATGGTCCCGCTCCTGGCGCGCCCGCTCCAGGGTGTCGGCCATGTAGTTGAAGGACTCCTCCAGCTCCCGCACCTCGTCCATCCCCCCCACCGCGACCCGCCGTCGGCGGTCGCCGTCGGCGAACGCCTTGAGCCCGGCGGCGAGGCGCACCACCGGCGCGGCCACCGTGCGCGCCGCGGCGGTGCTGAACAGCAGCGCCAGCAGCACCGCCAGCCCGGCGAAGGCCCAGATGGCCAGGCGGATGCCGGCGAAGGGCGCCCCCAGGGCCTGCAGGTCCACTCCCATGGCCACCACCCAGCTCACCAGCTGATCCGGGTAGGGCAGGAACTCGGTGTAGTAGACCGCGCGGCCGGCGCCGCGGTCCTCCACCAGGCCGAAGGGTCGTTCCGCCACCGCCCGCGACAGTCGCCCGCCGAGCACGCCGTCCATGTGCTCCGCGGGGGTCTTGGGATCGGAGAAGCGGCTCCCGCCGGCGTCGTCGAACAGCAGCACCCCGTCCCGGGCCGGGTCGTCGGGGTTGAGCTCGGCGATGAGCAGCTGGCCCTGGTAGACCCGCGGGGCGAAGTCGAGAATGCGGTCGATGTGCTCGCCGCGGATGTTCACCGCCAGGTAGCCCAGCCGCTCCCCCTCCGCCTCCAGCGGCAGGATGTAGTCCAGCAGCGGGAGGCTCTGCCCCGCCTCCCGGCGCGCGATCCGGCTCTGGGGCAGCAGCGTCACCGTGACCTCCCCCGCCGGCAGCGCCTCCAGCCCGGCCACGAACTCGGCGTTGTTGAGTTCCACCTCGGCGTAGGGATAGCTCTCGATGCCGTCGAAGACGTTGGGGCTGCGGCGGCGGTTCTCCACCTTGACCAGGGTGTTGGCGCTGCGGTCCAGCACCCGGATGATGGCGAAGCCGGGAACGATGCCCTGGAAGGTGCCCAGGAACCCGGCCAGCCGCGCCGTGCGCTCGAAGAAGTCGGGGTGCAGGTCGCCGCGGGCGGCGGTGGCCATCACCGGCAGGTAGTCCTGCAGGGCCGGAACGGTGGCCAGCCCGCGCAGGATCTCCTGGTCGCTCTGCAGCCGGCGGCTGATCTCGCCCACCACGGTGTTGAGGGTGGCGCCGATGTCCTCGGCCACCCCCTCGCGGTAGACCACCTCGCTGTAGCGGGTCGCACCGAGGGTGAGTGCCGTCAGCGGCACCACGGTGGCGAGCAGGATCCAGAGCAGCAGATGGGTCTTCAGGCGCACGGCCCGGCCTCGCGGGATGGGGGTCTACCCGCGAGGATAGGCCAAGGGCGGCCGCGGCGGCCAGCACCCCGGCCCCCGATGGTGTCCCGCGCCTCAGCGCCCGATGCGGTAGTGGGTGTCGAGGTACTCCAGCAGGGTGGTGCGCTCGGCCTCGGTGAGCGGCACCACGTGGCGGATGCCCATGTAGGTGTCCATCAGCCCCAGGCTCGGGCGCCAGTCGCTCTTGCGCGCCAGCAGGATGCGCTTGGCGTCGTGGCAGGCGAGGCAGCGCTCGCGCAGCAGCCGCGCGCCCTCGCTCTCGGCCGCCGCCAGCTTGCCGCTGGCGAGCGCCGCGGCGCGCTCGGCGTCCACCTCCGCCTTGCGGCGGATGATGCTGGCGAAGCGCAGGTAGCAGACCTCGCCCCGCTCCACCCGCTCCACCCCGCGCCGGGCGTCCACGTTCACCAGCTGCTCGGTGAACACGCCCGCGGGGCTCAGGCGGTTGATGTTGTAATTGTAGGTCTCGGAGAAGAGCACTCCCCCGGCGCGGCTGAGCGCCATGGCGAAGGGTCCGCCGGTGTCGCCCGGCAGGGGATACTCCCGGAGCGTGCCCTCCGCGTCGAGGCGGCCGATGAGGTTGCGGGTGTTGTCGATGAACCAGAGCACCCCCTCCTCGTCCAGGGCCATCTGCTGGACGAAGGACTCGGCGGGAAGGGGGAAGCGGGTGAGGGTGCCGTCGGGATCGAGGCGCTCGATGCCCTGGCGGCAGCGGTCCGAGAACCAGAGCCGGCCGGCGGGATCGGGGGTGATGTTCATGGGGCAGCTGCCGGCGCGGCGCAGCAGCTCGCGGCGGGTCCCGTCGCGGCCGAGATGGACGATGCGCCCGACCGCCTGGTCCATGCCGCCCTCCTCCACGGCCGGCTCCAGGACGGTGAGCCACACCCCGCCGTCGGCGGCCGGCGCCATGGCGGTGGGCCAGCCCCGCTCGATGATGTAGTTGCGGATGGCGCCGTCCGGGTCGAGGCGCCCCACCCGTGCCGGGTCGTTGCCCTCCAGGAACCAGACGCCCTGCTCGCCGTCCACCCAGATGCGCCAGGGGTGGGGATGGTGGCCCGCCAGCGGGTACTCGGTGATGCGCCCGTCGGGCGCGAGGCGGCCGAGCTTGCCGCCGTACATCTCCACGAACCAGAGGTTGCCCGCCCCGTCCAGGGCGAGGTCCGCCGGCTCCGCCGCCGCCGTGGGCAGGGGGTAGGCGGTCACCGTGCCGTCGGGGGCGAGGCGCGAGACAGCGTTGTTGTCCCCCTCGGTGAACCAGACCCCGCCCTCGGCGTCCTCCACGAAGGCGTAGGAGCCGAAGGGCCGGCACGCCTCGGCGTTCGCCGCCGCCAGCAGCAGGACCCCCAGCAGCAGCCATCCCGCAAATCTTCCGTTCATGGTCCTGCCTCCTCATATGGATTGCATCGACTTCGGCCCACGCCGCTGTCAGGAAAAGCCTTGACCACGAAGGACACGAAGAGCGCGAAGAAGCCGAAAGGCCGCGCTGTCGTCCCCCGCCAAGGCCCGCGGGAACCACGGCCCGTCTTTACCTCCGGGACCAGGCATCATGCCCGTCCCGCTTGCCTTCGTGTCCTTCGTGGTGAACTGCTTTCACGGGTTGCGATGCAACCCATGGGGTCTGCACGGTTCAGAAGTTCCAGTTGAGCTCCGCCCGCAGCAGACGCCCCTCGTCGCGCCAGAAGAAGCCGCTGCGGTAGCGGCGGTCGAAGAGGTTGTCGCCGGCCAGGGTCAGCTCGAAGTCCCCGAGGCGCCCCACCAGGGTGGCGTCGAGGGTGGCGTAGGCCTCCTTGCGCCAGTCGTGGCCCGCCGCGTCGGTCCCGGTGTTGGCCTCGTCGGTCCAGCTGGCCGCGACAAAGCGGGCCAGCAGCCGTCCCGACCAGCGCCCGGCGCCGCTCCATTCCAGCCCCAGGTTGAGCTTGTGGCGGGGCATGTCCGGCAGTTCGTTGCCCACGTAGGCGGGGTGCGCCGCGTCACGGGTGATGCGGGTGCGGTTGAAGGTGTAATTGAGCGTGGCGTCCCAACCCGGGCCCAGCGCCCGGCGCGCCTCCAGCTCCAGGCCGTTGGACTCGGCCGCGCCGATGTTCTGGTACTGGCGCACCACCGGGGTGCCGTAGTCCACGATGAGGGGACCGATCTTGTCGCGCCAGCGGGTGTGGAAGGCGGTCGCCTTGAGGGTCGCGCCGGCGGCGGTCTCGTGGGCCAGGGTGAGATCGACCGTCAGCGAGTGCTGCGGCGAGAGCTCCGGGTTGGGCAGGAACCAGCTCGCCTCGTTCAGCTCCGTGTAGTAGAGCTGGCCGGGGGTGGGGGGCAGGAAGCCGGTGCCCACGGAGGCGCCCAGGCCGGTGCGCGGGGAGAGGCGCCAGTCGAGGGCGGCCTTGCCGTTGAGCGCCCGGAGGTTGACCACGTCGCCGCTGAAGGCGGCCGGCTCGGAGGCGGCGTTGTAGACCTCGATGCCGTGGTAGCGGTAACGATCGTGGCGCAGTCCCAGGGTGAGCCGCACCGGCTCCGCCAGCGCGCCCTCCCAGCCGGCGGCCAGGGCCAGGTTGTCGGTGGTGGCGCGCAGCCGGAAGGACTCGCTGCCGCCGGGCTCGTCGAGAATGCGATCCTCGCCCCGCTCGCGGCTCGCCGAGAGCGTGGCGGTCAGCGTGCCCCGGGCCAGATCGAGATCCGCCCCCAGCTCCCCCTCGCCGGTCCGGCTGTCGGTGAAGAAGCGCAGCGCCGGCTCCAGTCCCGCCCCGGCGAGACCGGTGCCGGCATCCTTCAGCGCCTCGTCGGCATAATCGCGCCAGCCGAGGCGCCCGTCGATGCGCAGTCCCGGACGCGGCTCCCAGCGCCCGCTGGCCCGCAGCGCCGTCTCGCGATCGTCCCACCACCAGTGGGGACGCCCCAGGTTGGCCAGGTTGTTGCGGTGCTTGAGGTTCAGCTCCAGCGCCGCGCCTGCGCCGCGCCAGCCGGCGGTGGCGTCGATCAGGGTCTTCTCGTAGCGCTCCTCCTCCACCGTCACGTTGTAGGCGTAGGGGGAGTCGGTCACCCGCCGGAAGCCGTCCACCAGCCGGTACTCGGCCAGGCCGCTGAAGGAGAGGGCCCCCGCGGCGCGGCTGCCGGCCAGGCGCCCGAAGCGACTGCCCGAGGAATCGACCCCGGCGGTGAGGCTGCGGCGGCCCTCGGCGCCCGCCCGCCGGGTGGTCACCACCACCGCGCCGCCCATGGCGTCGGCGCCGAAGCGGGCGGAGGCCGCCCCGCGCCGGATCTCCACCCGCTCCACCTGCTCCGGGCGCACCTGGCCCATCTCCTCCACGGTGACCGTGAAGCCGTCCAGCACGAACACCACCCCGCGCACCCCGCGCATGGTGACGTTGCCGCCGGTCACGTCGAGCCCCACCCGCGAGCGCAGCAGGGTGACGAGATCCGCCGGCCGCTCGCGGGCGATCTCCGCGGCGGTGATGACCGTCACCGCCCCGTTCTCCGCCACCGCCAGCGGCGCGGCCAGCAGCAGCCACAACCCCAGCCAGCGTCTCACCAGAGGTAGTCCCCCAGGCGGCGGCGGAAGCTCCAGGCGGCGAGCGGCGCCAGCAGCACAACCGCCGCCGCCAGCCCCAGCAGGATGGCGCCCGTGGCCAGATGCGGCTGGGACGGGTCGTAGGCGCCGCGCAGCCCCTCGGCGAGGTAGGTGGTGGGAAGCAGCAGGGCCAGCTGGCTGAAGGGAGGCCCGAGCATGGCGTGGGAGTAGAAAGTGCAGCCGAAGAAGGTCATGGGCATGAGCAGGAAGGAGAACAGCTCCTGGCCGCGGTCGGGGGTGGCCGGCAGCAGCAGCACCACCAGGCTGAGCAGGGAGAAGAACGCGGAGCCGCCCACCGCCAGGGCCAGGGGCAGCAGCAGCCCCTCCGGACGCAGCCCCAGGATGGCCCACACCAGCAACGCCACGATGGTGGCGCTCAGGGTGCCGTAGAGAACGCCGCTGACCACCTTGGCCACCAGCAGCTGGCGCAGGGAGACAGGCGCCAGCAGCCACCCCTCCAGGGTGCGGAAGTAGTAGCCGGAGACCAGGGTGCCGCCCACGGCGCCGAAGGGAGCGGTCATGATGGCGATGGCCACGATCCCCGGTCCCATCACCGCCGCGTAGCCGGGACCGTTGCCGCCGGCGAGCATGCCGCCCACCACGTAGCCGAAGACGTAGAGGTAGACCGCCGGCTGCACCACCAGCCGCGCCAGGGTCAGGCGCAGGGAACCGAGGTCCGCCAGCAGGTGGCGATGGAGCAGGGCCAGGGTGAAGTGCATGATCAGCCCTCCCCCACGGCGCGGCGGAAGGCCGCCTCCACCACCCGGTCGGTGCGCACCCCGGCCGGCCGCGCCACTTCCTGCAGCCGCCCGTCATGGAGCACCGCGGTGCGATCGCAGAGACGTTCCACCTCGTCGAGATCGTGGCTGGAGAGGAACACCGTGCCGCCTCCGGCGCGGAATTCGGTGATGGCCCGCCACACCCGCGTGCGCACCGCCGGGTCGAGGCCGCTGGTGGGCTCGTCCAGCACCAGCAGCCGTGGCGCGGTGAGGAACGCCTTGGCCAGCATCACCTTGCGCCGGGTGCCGCCCGAGAGCTGCATGATGCGCGCGTCGGCCTTTGCTGCCAGTTCCAGGGTCTCCAGCCACCGCTCCACCCGTGGGGCGAAATCCCGCCGCGGCAGGCCGGCGTAGCGGCAGTGGAACTCGAGGTTGCGGCGCACGGTGAGCTCGTTGTCGAGGTTGTTCTCCTGGGGCACCACGCCGAGCCGGCGCTTCACCGCCACCGCCTCGCGGCGCGGATCGCGGCCCAGCACCCGCACCCGCCCGGCCGTGGGGCGCAGCAGGGTGGTGATCACCTTGATGAGGGTGCTCTTGCCGGCGCCGTTGACCCCCAGCAGGCCGAAGATCTCCCCCTCCGCCACCGTGAGGCTCACCCCGTCCAGGGCGCGCAGCCCGCCCGGGTAGTCGCGCACCAGCCCCTCGATGTCGATGGCCGCCACCGTCACCCCTCCACCAGGGCGCACAGGGGCGCCGGCAGCTCCCCGACCGGCGCCACCTCATCCAGCAGCGCCTGCAGCCGGGCCGTGGTCTCGCGCTTGAAGCGGCAGAAGGCGCCGTCGGCGCCCGCGATGCCGCCACCGCCCGCCGCCGCCACCGCCGGGCACTCGCCGCCGCAAAGATGGCTCGCCTCGCAGGCCCGGCAGGCGGGGCGGGCCGCCACGGTGTTGGCCGCCAGGCGCGCCTGCACCCGGGCGAATTCGGGTCCCGGAAAGTCCCCATCGTGGACGCAGCCCATGCGGAACGCCGCGTTGCCCACGAAATGGTCGCAGGGGTAGACGGCGCCGTCGGCGGCCACCGCCACCACCGCCTCGCCGGCGGCGCAGGGGCGCTCGCGCACCGTGCCCTGCACGCGATGGGCCAGCAGCGGGTAGAGGGCCTCGCCTCCCAGGGGGACATGACCGGTGAGGGCGCGGGCCAGGGCCTCGCGGTGGAGGGTGTCGAAACCCGCCACCAGGGCGGCCAGGGCCGGCTCCGGCCAGGGGGTGGCGCCGAAGTCGGGCACCAGGCGCAGGGAGACCGGCCCCAGGCCCGCCAGGTGTCCGGCGCTATCGGCCAGCCGTGGGGCGCTCTCCGGGGTCACCGTGGCGCGCAGCCCGAAGGGGACGCCGGCGGCCCGCAGCCGCTCCAGCCCGGCGCACACCCGGGCGTGGACGCTCCCCCGGCCGCGGCGAAAGCGCCGGGCACGGTCGGTGACCGCCGCCTCGCCGTCCAGGCTCACCGCCAGGAAGTCCACGTGGCGGGTGACGAACTCCAGCGCCCGCCCCTCCAGCAGGGTGCCGTTGGTGGTCAGGGCGAAACGGACCTCCACCCCGGCCGTCTCCCCGAGGCGCCGCCCCAGCAGCACCGCCGCCTCCAGCAGCGGCAGGTTGAGCAGCGGCTCGCCGCCGAAGAAGGAGAGGGTGAGGCGCGGACCGGCCAGGGGCAGCAGCCGCTCCAGGGCGCGCTTCAGGGTCGTTGCCGCCATGCGTTGGGCGGGAGCGCCATAGCTGCCGCCGTCCGCATAGCAGTAGCCGCAGCGCAGGTTGCAGGCCTGGGCCACCAGCAGGGTGACGTTGGCGAGGCGGGCGGGCCTGGTGGCGGTGCCGGACACGTTCAGCCCTCCCCGGCGATCAGTGACTTGAGCCGGGTCCGGCGCCCCGGGTCCCGCAGGATGGCGGCAAGGCCCCGGAGCACGTGCTCCAGCCGCCGGCGCTCCAGGTCGCAGTGGCGGGGATCGGGCTGCGCCGGGTCGCCGTGGAGGAAGTGACCGTGGGCATAGCAGCCGCCGCCGCAGAGGTAGCGGGCGAAGCAGCCGCGGCAGGGTTCGGCCGCGTCCACCCCCAGCACGGCGAAACGCGCCGCCACCCCGCCGAACTCGGCCGACGGCGCGGCCTCTTCCACGTGGCCCATGCGGAAGGCACCCACGCCGGCCAGGCCGTGGCAGGCATAGAGGCTGCCGTCGGCGGCTACGGCGAGATCGCGCCCGGCGTGGCAGTGGCGGTGGACCCGCTGGCGGCGCAGGATGCGCCCCATCAGCCCCAGCGCCTCGCCGTGCTGCAGCGGCGCCTCCAGGGCCCGCTCCGGGTCGCAGTGGATGGCGAGGTAGTCGGCCACGTAGCGCTCGTGCGCCGCATCGCTCAGGCGTGCCGGATGGCCCGGCGGGGCGAAGACCGGCGTCAGCCCCACCGCGTCGGCGCCGAGGGCGTTGAGGTAGGCGGCGGTTTCCCCGTAGCGTTCCGCGCCGGCCACGGTGAGGGTCCCCTTCACCGTGACCCGCGGCCCCTTGAGCGTGCGCAGGGCGCGCAGGGCAGCCACCGCCCGCCGGTGGCTGCCGGTGCCACGGCGGCTGCGGCGGTGGCGGTCGTGCACCGCCGGCGGACCGTCGAGGCTGACGGTGACGGTGGCGAAACGCGCCAGCAGCGCCAGCGCCCTGGCGTCCACCAGGGTGCCGTTGGTGGTCATGTGGAAGGCGATGCGGAAGCCGCGCTCGGCGGCCAGCCGCTCGCCGAAGGCCACCGTCCGCTCCACCACCGCGCGGTTGAGCAGCGGCTCGCCGCCGTAGAAGCTCACCGCGTAGTGCTCGCCCGGCTCGGTGAAGAAGCGGCGCAGGGCCGCCTCCGCCACCGCCGGGCTCATGCGCTGCACACTCCCCGCCGCCCTGCCGCCGTCGTTGTAGCAGTAGCTGCAGGCGAGGTTGCAGTCCTGGGCCACGTACAGGCACAGGCTGGTGGGTGCCGCGGGCAGCGGCGGCGCCGGGCGCAGCCGCTCGTGACGTTCCGCCTCCGCCGCCAGCAGCGCCGCGCCCCCGGGGCCGAGATCGGAGACGCTCAACGGCGACCGCAGCCCGGGCGGGAGCCGGTAGAGGGAGAAGGTGGCGGGGAAGAAGAGGATGTCCTCCCCCTCACCGCGGATGATGTGCGTCTGACTCAGCACCGCTCGCCTCCGGCCAGGTGGTGGTTCCGTAGCGGTGGGAGATGGCCCCCGCCAGCCGCTCCTTCAGGGCGTCGCGCCGGGCCGGGTCGGCCATCACGGCGGCCAGCTCCGGCAACAGCGCCTCCACCACCGTCCTGATGTAGAGGCAGTGACGCTCCACGGGCGCGGCCAGGTCGCCGTGCTGCGACCAGGCATGCTTCACGCAGGCGCCGCCGCAGAGGTAGCGGGCCCAGCAGTCGCGGCAGGCGGGCCGATCGTCCACGGTCAGGTCGATGAAGCGCTGGCGCAGCTGCTGGTACCGCGGCCTCCGGGTGAGCTCCGGGTCGGCCACGCTGCCCATGCGGAAGGACTCCTCCCCCACGAAGCGGTGGCAGGGGTAGACGTCGCCCTCGGCGGTCACCGCCAGCAGGTTGCTGCCAGCGTTGCAGTGGTAGAGGGCGTGGCTGCGGGAGATGAGGTAGAACAGGATGTAGAAGGGGTATTCGAAGGCCACCGCCTGGTCGCCCTCCAGGAAGCTCTTCAGTCCCTTGCGGTTGACCTCCACGATCTGGGCGAGGAATTCGCGGTACTGGGCGTCGTCCACGTGCAGGGGGTGCCCGGGGGGCACGTCCACGTCCACCAGGCCGATGCCCCCGGAGCCGAAGGCGTCCAGGTGGTCGAATATTTCCTCCACCCGGTCGTAGCTGCGGCTGGTGACGATGCTGCGGAAGGCCCAGTTGAAGCGCCCGTCTCCGGTGAGGCGGCGGATGTTGCGCTCGGCGGCGGCGTGGACGCTGTGGCCGGACTTGCTCAGGCGCTGGGCGTCGTTGATCTCCGGCGGGCCGTCGAGGCTGAAGGTGACGTTGTCGATGTGGTCGCGGAAGAACTCGCGGATCTTCTCGTTGTAGATGGTGCCGTTGGTGACGATGCCCAGCGACACGTCGGCGCGGCCCCGCTCCCGGTGCTCGCCGCAGAGCTCGGCGGTGCGGCGCATGAGGGGGAAGTTCATCAGCGGCTCGCCGCCGAAGAAGGTGAGGAAGTGCTTGCCGTCGCGCTCGCCGTAGAAGGTGGCGAAGGTCTGCTCCAGGGTCTCCTCGCTCATGTTGCAGCGGTTGCCGTACTCCCCCTCGTCACCGTAGCAGTAGCTGCAGCGCAGGTTGCAGTCCTGGCAGACGAACAGGTAGAGGCCGGCCACCTTGTCGGTGATGTCCGCCGGTGCGCGCAGGGGCTTGGCCGGCGGGGCGCGGCGGGTGTACTCGGCGATGAAGCGTCCGGCCGCGGCCAGCCGCTCCCGCTCCGCTTCGTCCGCCGGCTCGATGCCGGCCTCCCGCCGCGCCAGCACCTTGCCGGTGCCGGCGTCGATGGCGAACACCGCCACCGGGAGGGTGAGAAAGAGGTACCAGCGGCCCTCGTGTTCGAAAGCGTGGAAATCCCCGGCGCGGGGCAGTGTCTCTTGCATGGTCGATTCCCTTCGTTGCAGTCGGCTCGCCCGGCCACGGGGCGCAGACTCTAACGGATTGTCAGTTCAGAAACGGTGGATCAGAAGCGGGGGCCGCAGCCGCACTTCATGCCACCCTGGGTGCCGCAGCAGGCACAGGCGGTCATCTCGTGGAACTCATCCTCGAATCCTTCCAGGGGCTCGAACTCGATCTCGACGATCTTCATTTCGCTCAGTTCCATAGTGTTCTCCTTAACGGTTGGGTGCCCTGTGGCCGGGCGAAAACGGTCGGTGCCGCCGCCGGGGCGGCGCCTCGAATCGGTCAATCACGGATCAGCCTTCAGAACCGGGCCGCCAGCTCCAGCCACCAGCTGCGGCCGTCCAGGCGCTCGTACCAGAAGCCGTAGCCGGTCCCGTCGAAGACGTTGTCGACGGCGAGCGAGGCGACCCACTCGGGCCCGGCGCCGACCCGGAAGCTCCGCGACAGCTTCACGTCGGCCAGGAAGTGGCTGTCGGCCCGGGAGTACCCGGCGTTGCTGTCCTCGAAATAGCGCTCGCCCACGTAGCGGCCGATGACCTGGGCGGTGAGCAGTTCCGGGTTGTCGTAGGCGAGCCCGATGTTGAACTTGTGCCTGGGCGTGTTCGCGGTCCGGTTGCCCTCCAGGGCGGGATCGGAGGGGTTCTCGGTGATCTCCGAGTCGGTGTAGGTGTAGTTGAAGAAGGGCTGCCAGTACCGGCCGAGGCGGGTGTTCAACTCCAGCTCGAAACCGAGCACCCGCGTCTCCCCGAGGTTCTGGAACTGGGACTTGGTCCCCGTGCCGGTCTCCACTTCACCCCGGGCGATCTTGTCCTTGAAGGTGGTGTGGTAGAGCGCGGCGCTGCCGTCGAGGAAGCCGGCCAGCGACTCGAACTTGAGTCCCGTCTCGTAGGAGACGGCGGTCTCGGGCTCGAGGTCCGGGTTGTCGGCCCACATGCCGCCGCTGCGGTACTTGAGGCTGTTGGGGGCGGGGATGTAGGCGGTACCCGCGGAGGCATACAGGGCGAGCCCGTCGCGGAGCCGATAGCTGAGGCCCGCACGGGGCGTGAAGACCGCATCGTCCGCGTCGGGCTTGGCGGTTCCGTAGGCCTCGTAGTCGTAGTGCTCGTAGATGTCATAGCGGCCGCCGAGGGTCAGGGTGAGGCGGTCGAAGCGGTGCTCATCCTGAGCGAAGAGGCCATAGGTCCTGCTCCTGTGGCTCATCTCGCCCCACAGCTCGCCGTCGGGCCCGTACTCGCTGCTCGACCAGCGGCCATCCCACCAGACGCCGCCCAGGGTCAGGGTGTTGCCCTCTAGCGGGTGGAAATCGAGCTGGAGCTCGGCGCTGAGGGATTCCTCGTCCTCCCGGTCGTGGTAGAACTCCTCCAGCGTGCCCAGGTACTCGTAGTAGTCGTAGGTTCGCCTGGGCGCGGAGACATCGGAGTAGGCCAGCTTCGCCTTGAGCAGCTGCCCGCCGGCGAAGTGGTGGTTCAGCGCGGCGTCGAGCAGGGTGCCCTCCTGCTCGATCCGGTAGTTGGGGTGGCCTCCCAGCACCGCGCCCTCGTTCTCGAAATGGTGCACCCCCAGGGCGAGATCCGTGGCCTCGCCGGGCCACCAGGTCAGCCGGGCACTGACCTTCCGCTCGCGGGAGTCCCGGCCGTCCAGATCCCGGTAGTCGTAGTCGAACCAGTCGCGCCAGGGGGGCGGCGTCCCGGTGAGCTGAACGAAGCCGTCCGACTCATGCGCGCTGGCGGCCAGGAACAGGTCGAAATCCCCGGCCGTTCCGCCGGCCGACAGGGACAGCCCCCGGGCGGCGTGGGAGCCCGCCCCCGCACTGATGCGGGCGAAGGGTTCCCCGGCGCCCCGCTTGGTGATGACGTTGATCACCCCGCCCATGGCGCTCGGGCCGTAGAGCACCGAACCGGGGCCGCGGACCACCTCGATGCGATCGATGCTCTCCGGGCTCACCGCGTACCACAGGTAGCGACGGGTGATGGCCAGCGGCTCCACGGGCATGCCGTTGAGCAGCGACTGGGTGGTCGTCCCCGCGAAGCTCTGCCCCAGGCCGCGCAGGACGGGAATGCCAGCGGCCGCCGAGCCGGACATGTAGGTGAGATCCACCCCCGGCAGGCTGCGCAGCAGATCCTCGGGCTTGGCCGCGTGTTGCCGCGCTATCTCCTCGGCGGTGACCACCGACACGCTGGCGGGCACATCGATGACCTCGCGTTCCGTGCGGGTGGCCGTCACGGTGATCAGCCGCTGGGCGCCGGGAGCCGCCCCGGGGGCAGCCGCCGCGCTCTCCAGCCCCGGCCCCACCGCATAGCTCCCGGCGGCGGTGGCGCGGAATCCCAGGCCGGTGCCCGCCAGCAGGCGCCGCAGGGCCTGCTCCGGGGTGTAGCGTCCCTCCAGCCCCGGCGTCTCCAGCCCCGCCACCGCCTCGGCCGGGAACAGGATCTGGATCCCCGCCTGGGCGGCCAGTGACTGCAGGGCGCTGCCGAGCGGCTGCGGGCCGATGCGCAAGGCCTCGCCATCGGCGGCCAGGGCCACGACCGGCTGCAGCATCCACAGGCAGAGCGCCAACAGCACACCCGCTGCCGTCCTCATTCTTTTTCTCATGGTTTCCCTCGCGTCAATCACAGGCCGAACTGTCCGGTCTCAAACACGTACGACGAATAGGGCTATCAACCCCTGACCTGATCGCGGGAAATTTTTTTCGGGCTCGGGGTTATGCCCCGGCGACTGAGTTATTTGGCGCAGCTACGCACGGCCGGCGCCGGCCGGCGGCGGTTTCATCGCGCATTTTTTCTGGCACCGGCCTTGCATCAGTCATGGGCCGGTGCGGACACCGCGACGCCGGGAAGCGCGGGTTGTCCGTGGCAAAGGAGCTGACCAGACGCCGCCGTGAACCAGGACCGCAACCACACCCAGCGACTGCTGGCGCTCTATCGCGAGGCGCAGCGGGAGCTGCACGCCTTCCTCGCCGCCCGGCTGCACAACCGGGAGCAGGCGGCGGATGTGGCCCAGGAGGCCTTCGCCCAGGTGCTGGCGGCGGGTGCGGAGGGAAGCGTGGCCGATCTGCGCGGCTACCTGTTCCGCACCGCGGCCAACCTCAGCGTGGACGAGCTGCGGCGCCGGGAGGTGCGCAACCGCCATGCCGCCACCGCCGCCACGCTCGAGAACCCGGGCGGCCCGGACCCGGCCCGCACCCTCGCCGGCCGGGAACAGCTGGCGCTGCTCCGGCAGGCCATCGACGAACTGCCCCCACGTTGCCGCGAGGTGTTCCTGCTGCACCGCTTCAGGGAGCTGAGCTACCCGGAAATCGCCGCCCAGCTGGGGATCTCCCGCAACATGGTCGAGAAGCACATCGTGCGGGCACTCGCCCACTGCCGGGCCCGGCTGGAGGGCGGTGGCAGCGGGTGAATCCCATGGGCCATCCGGGCTAGACTCCTCTCCATGCCCTGCACACCCGCCCCCCATACCCGAAGCGACCCTGGCGCCGCGGCAATCCGCTGGTTCGCCCGCCTGCGCGCCCCGGATCTGCGCCCGGCGGAGCGGGAAGCGTTCAGAAGCTGGCTCGCGGCGGCGCCCGAGCACGGGGAGGCATACCGCTCCGTGGAAGCGATGTGGCGGGACCTGGGCGCGCTGGAAGCGCAGCACCCGGCCCCCGCGGCCCGGCCCGGCGTGCCTGACCGGGTACGGCGCAGACGCTGGATGGCCGCCCTCGCGGCGGGGCTCGCCGCGGCGGGGCTCGCCGGCGGCTGGCTGCTGCCCGGCCTGATGGGTGATCCCGCCCGGCTGCACACGGCCCGGGGGGCGCAGGAGGTGGTGCGGCTGGCCGACGCCACGGTGGTCCACCTCAACACCGCCACCGAGCTGCGCCTCGACTACACCCCGGCCCGGCGGCGCCTGGTCCTGGAACAGGGCGAGATCTTCCTCGAGGTGGGACGGGATCCGCGCCCCCTGGTGGTGGAGGCCGCCGGCGGCCGGATCCGGGACATCGGCACCCGCTTCGGCGTGCGCATCGGCGCCGGCGGCACTACGGTCACCGTCACCGAGGGCGCCGTCGCGGTCCGCCTGGCCGGCGCGGAGGCGAGCGCCGGCGCCGGGGAACGGCTCGACTACTCCGCCGACGGGGGGCTGGGAACGCCCCGCCCGGCCGCCCTGGAGCGGGCCACGGCCTGGCTGCGGGGGCTGCTCCTGTTCGAGGCCACCCCCCTGGCGGAGGTGGTGGAGGAGCTGAACCGCTATCGCGCCGCCCCGGTGCGGCTGGGGGATCCCGCCCTCGCCGGGCTGCGGGTCAGCGGAAGATTCTCCATCGGGGATTCGGACGGGCTGCTGCGGACCCTGGAGGCAGTCCTGCCGCTGACGGTCGTGCAGCGTGCCGACGGCTCCGTGGCGCTGCTGGCGCGGGCCGCCCCCGGCAGCGGCGACGGGACGTGAAACCGGGCGCCCGGCGGGAGTAACATACGCTTTTTTGCACCGGGGAGTTTCCCATGAAGACCTGCTGGGCCCAGTACCTGCTCTGGGGCGTCATCGCCGCCCTGGGGCTCCTGAGCATCCTCGCCACCGCCGGCTGCGGTCAGAAGGGCGATCTCTACCTGCCCGACCGGGAGCCGCCCGCCCAGTCGCAGCCCGCCGACCGCTGAGCGATGGACCACTTCCACTACCAGGACGGCGAGCTGTTCGCCGAGGAGGTGCCGCTGGCGGCCATCGCCGCCGAGCACGGCACTCCCCTCTACGTCTACTCCCGCGCCACCCTGGAGCGTCACTGGCGCGCCTTCGACCGGGCGCTGGAGGGCCATCCGCACCGCATCTGCTACGCGGTGAAGGCCAACGGCAACCTGGGCGTCCTCAGCGTGCTGGCCCGGCTTGGCTCCGGCTTCGACATCGTCTCGGTGGGCGAGCTGGAGCGGGTGCTGGCCGCGGGCGGCGACCCGGCGAAGGTGGTCTTCTCCGGCGTGGGCAAGCGCGAGGAGGAGATGCGCCGGGCCCTGGAGGTGGGCATCCACTGCTTCAACGTGGAGTCGGAGGCGGAGCTGGAGCGGCTCGACCGGGTGGCCGGCGAGATCGGCACCCGGGCCCGGATCTCCCTGCGGGTGAATCCGGACGTGGACGCCCGCACCCACCCCTACATCTCCACCGGGCTGAAGGAGAACAAGTTCGGCATCAGCATGGAGCGGGCCCCGGAGGCCTATGCCCGCGCCGCCGACCTGGCCCACCTCGAGGTGGTGGGCGTGGACTGCCATATCGGCTCCCAGCTTACCGACGTGACCCCGTTCGTGGACGCCCTGGAGCGGGTCATCGGCCTGGTGGACCGGCTCAAGTCCGACGGCATCCGCCTGCGCCACCTGGACATGGGCGGCGGGCTCGGCGTGCGCTACCGGGACGAGACGCCGCCCGAGCCCATCGTGCACGCCGCGGCCCTGCGCAACCTGCTGGAGGACCGCGCGCACCGGGACCTCGAGATCATCCTCGAGCCAGGCCGCGCCATCGTCGCCAACGCCGGGGTGCTGCTGACCCGGGTGGAGTATCTCAAGCACACCGACCACAAGAACTTCGCCATCGTGGACGCGGCCATGAACGACCTGCTGCGGCCCTCGCTCTACGGCGCCTGGCAGGCGATCCTGCCCCTCAGGCCCCGCACCGACCTGCCGCTCACCCTCTACGACGTGGTGGGCCCTGTGTGCGAGACGGGCGACTTCCTGGGCAAGGAGCGGGAACTGGCGCTCGCGGAGGGCGATCTGCTGGCGGTGCGCTCGGCCGGCGCCTACGGCTTCACCATGAGCTCCAACTACAACGCCCGCCCCCGCGCCGCGGAGGTGCTGGTGGACGGCACCGCGACCCACCTGGTGCGGCGGCGCGAGCGCGTCGCGGAGCTCTTCGCCGGCGAATCGCTGCCGCCGGCGTGAGCGCATCCCTCATTGCCAGGCGGGGGTGCGCTCCAGGCGGATGACCACCCCGTTGTGGTTGAAGATGACGCGGGTGAGCCAGTCGCCCGAGTAGCTGCCGTCGGGGATGTAGTACCAGGTGCGGCGCTCCACGCCCCAGGGACTGCCGCTGACGCTGACCCAGTCCGGCGGCCCCACCCGCATCAGGATCTCCGCCTCGTTCATGCCCTCGCGGAGCAGGCGGTACTCCCCGAAGGGGATGGCCTCCGCCGGCGCCAGCGCCGGCAGGCCCAGCAGGATGGCGGCCAGCGCCGCCCGCAGACAACCGTTCACGTTCACCCCCCGGGACAATGCCCGATGGCCGGTCCGGCGGAACCGCCCGGCGCCCCGGCAGCGGGCGCACCCGATCAGACGGCGGTTCCCTATCCGGTTTGATGCCGCCGCCGCGGTGAAGTTTAATGTGCCGCACCCGGAGACACCCGCAGGCGTACCGCGCAGCGGCCTGCGGCGCTCGCGGCGGGACTCCACCAGGGCCGGGCTTTGCATTGACCGGCACTGCCGGTAATCTTGGCCGATGACAGTGAAATTCACCAAGATGCATGGCCTCGGCAACGACTTCGTCGTCATCGACGCCGTCACCCAGCGCGTCCGGATGAGCCCGGAACTGGCGCGGCAGCTGGCCGACCGCCACTTCGGCGTCGGCTGCGACCAGGTGCTGGTGGTGGAACCGCCCCACAGCCCGGAAACCGATTTCTGTTACCGTATCTTCAACGCCGACGGCAGCGAGGTGGAGCAGTGCGGCAACGGCGCGCGCTGTTTCGCCCGCTTCGTGCGCGACCACGGCCTGACCATGAAGCGGCGCATCAGCGTGGAGACCAAGGGCGGGGCAATCACCCTGCGGGTGGAGCCCGACGGCCAGGTGACGGTGAACATGGGCCGGCCGCGGTTCGAGCCCACCGCCCTGCCCTTCCAGGCCGACCGCGCCCGTAAGCGCTATACGCTCGAACTGGAGGACGGCCCGGTCAGCTTCGCTGCGGTGTCCATGGGCAACCCCCACGCGGTCATCCGCGTCGACAGCGTGGACAGCGCCCCGGTGGCGCGGCTCGGGCCCGCCCTGCAGGCCCACCCGGCATTCCCGAAGAGCGTCAACGTGGGATTCATGGAGGTGGTGCGCCGGGATCACATCCGCCTGCGGGTCTTCGAGCGGGGCGCGGGCGAGACCCTCGCCTGCGGCACCGGCGCCTGCGCCGCGGTGGCGGCCGGCCGCCAGCTGGGCTGGCTGGCGGAACGGGTGCGGGTGGATCTTCCGGGCGGGCGGCTGAGCATCCGCTGGCAGGGCGGGCGCAAGCACCCCGTCTGGATGACCGGACCCGCAACCCGGGTCTTCGAGGGACAACTGGAACTATGAGCAAGAACAAACCGGCAGCCAGCGACCAGGCCGGCTGCGACGAAAAGGGGGTTGCGGCCTACCTGCGCGCCCACCCCGACTTCTTCACCTACCACAGCGATCTCCTGGCCGAGATCAACGTCCCCCACGTGACCGGCAGCGCGGTCTCCCTGGTGGAGCGCCAGGTGACCATCCTGCGCGACCAGAACCGCCAGCTGCGCCGGCGCATCATGGAGATGGTGGAGGCGGCGCGGGAGAACGACCGCCTGCTGGAGCGGCTGCAGCGCTTCACCCTCGGACTGATGGAACTGGAGCGACTGGAGGACCTGCCCGCCCGGGTCCTGCGCGATCTGCGCGAGGAGTTCGACGCCGACCGGGCGGTCCTGCGCCTGTTCCTGGAACCGGACGCCGGCGGGGAATCCCCGGAGTTCACCCGGCGGGAGACGGCCGAGCCGTCGCTGGGCAACGTCCTGCGCGCCGGCAAGCCGGTCTGCGGGCGGCCCAAGCCCTCCCAGCTCCTCTACCTGTTCGGCGAACAGGCCGATCTCATCTGCTCCGCCGCCCTCATCCCCCTGGGCGAGCACGGTGAGACCGGGATCCTGGCGGTGGGCAGCTACGACGAACAGCGCTTCCATCCCGAGATGGGCAAGCTGTTCCTCGGCCACATCGGCGCGGCGGTGGCGGCGGCGGCCGAACGGCTGGCCGAACGGAGCGGCTGATGCCCTCCCCCCTGGACGCGGACATCGAACGCTTCCTCGGGCACCTGCGCGACGAGCGCAACCTCTCCCCCCACACCCGCGCCGGCTACGGCCGGGACCTGCGCGCCGCCGCCGCCTTCTTCGCCGCGCGCGGCGCCGGCGCCTGGGACCGGCTCAGCGTCCACGATGTCCGCGCCCTGGTGGCCGAGCGCCACCGCGCCGGGCTCTCCGGGCGCAGCCTGCAGCGGCTGCTGGCCGCCCTGCGCGCCCTCTACAACTGGCTGGCCCGCGAGGGACGCGCGCCGCAGAACCCCGCCCTCGGCGTGCGCGCCCCCAAGGTCCGGCGCAAGCTGCCCGAGACCCTCGACGTGGACCAGGCCGCCCGCCTGCTCGACTTCGACGGCAAGGATCCCCTCGTGGTGCGGGACCGGGCGCTGCTGGAGCTGCTCTACTCCTCCGGTCTGCGCCTGGCCGAGGTGACGGGACTCGATCTCCAGGATCTGGACCTGCGCGACGGCACCGTCAGGGTGATCGGCAAGGGGCGCAAGACTCGCGTGGTGCCGGTGGGGCGCCTGGCCCGGGAGGCCCTCGGCGCCTGGCTCCAGCTCCGTGCCGGGCTCGCCGCGGCGGAGGAGACCGCCGTGTTCACCGGCCGCGGCGGCCGCCGCCTCGGCCCGCGGGCGGTGCAGCAGCGGGTGCGCCGCCGGGCCCTGCAGCAGGGGCTGGAGGTCCCCCTGCACCCGCACATGCTGCGCCACTCCTTCGCCAGCCACCTCCTGGAGTCCAGCGGCGATCTCCGCGCCGTGCAGGAGCTGCTCGGCCACGCCGACATCGGCACCACCCAGATCTACACCCACCTCGACTTCCAGCACCTCGCCCGGGTCTACGACCAGGCCCACCCCCGCGCCCGCCGCAAGAAAAGCCGCGAATAACACCGATTAACCGCAGATTGACGTTGATTTTCTCCATTTTGATTGCAACGGGCCCGCCGTCTGCGGGGTATGGTGACCCTGGCTGAACACGCTGGCCTTGCCCGGGATAAACAATCAGCGCAAATCAACGTCAATCTGCGGTTAATTCAGCCGCCTTTCCAATGGGGTTCACAGCAGCGGGGCGAGGGCGGGCCAGACGTTCTCCAGCAGGCGGGGCTGGGCCTCGGCGGTGGGGTGGATGCCGTCCTCCTGCATCAGCCCGTCGTCGCCGCCGACGCCATCGAGGAAGCGGGGCACCAGGGGCACGCCGCGGGTCCGGGCCACCTCCCGGAACACGGCGGCGAAGGCGTCGATGTAGAGCGGGCCGTAGTTGGGCGGCAGGCGCACGCCCACCAGCAGGACCCGGGCTTCCCGCTCCAGGGCCAGGTCCACCATCGCCTCCAGGTTGGCGCGCATCTCCTCCAGGGAGATGCCGCGCAGCCCGTCGTTGCCGCCCAGCTCGATCACCACCAGGGCCGGCCGCCAGCGCTCCAGCAGCTCCGGCAGCCGGGCCCGGCCGCCGCGGGTGGTGTCGCCGCTGATGCTGGCGTTCACCACCCGCCACGGGCGGCCGTCGCCGTTGAGCCGCTGCTCCAGCCGCGCCACCCAGCCCCGGGCGGGATCGATGCCATAGCCGGCGCTGAGGCTGTCACCCAGCACCAGCAGCACCGGCGCGGCGGGGGCGGCCACGGCCGGCAGCCCCCAGACGCCCAGGATGAGCAGCAGGATGGCCGGGCCGTGGCGCAGTCGGGGCATGGGCGGGATACTCGGGCTGTCGGGGGTCGGGATGACCGCCAGGATTAAGACGGACTTAAGCTAGTCCCGTTAGGGTGCTCGCCAATGTCGATGATTGTGAGGCTACACTATGGAACACGGACAGTGTAAGACGCTGTCCGTTCCCCTGCCGGCCACGGAACCGGTCCGGGGGGAGCGTGCGGGAGAGGAGTCGATGCGGCTGCTGCTGGTGGAGGACGATTCGCTGCTGGGCGACGGCATTCGCGCCGGCCTCGAACAGGGCGGGAACACGGTGGACTGGGTCCGTGACGGCGTGGCCGCCGACCTGGCCCTGCGCGACGGCGCCTATGACGCCGCCATCCTGGACCTGAACCTGCCGCGGCGCGACGGACTGCGGGTGCTGCGCGACCTGCGCGAGCGCGGCGACGAGGTTCCCGTGCTGATCCTCACCGCTCGCGACACCGTCTCCGACCGCGTGACCGGGCTCGACACGGGCGCCGACGACTACCTGGTCAAGCCCTTCGATCTGGACGAGCTATCCGCCCGCCTGCGGGCCCTGGTGCGCCGGCGCGCCGGCCGCGCCACCCCCCTGCTGACCCACGGCAGCCTGGTGCTGGATCCCGCCGCGCGGACCGTCACCGCGGCGGGCCAGGCGGTGGATCTGGCCCCGAAGGAGTTCGCCATCCTGCTCACCCTGCTGGAGAACGCCGGGCGGGTCGTCTCCCGCGGCCGGCTCGAGGAGAGCCTCTACGGCTGGGACGAGGGGGTGGAGAGCAACGCCATCGAGGTCCACATCCACCACCTGCGGCGCAAGCTCGGCCGGGATCTCATCCGCACCGTCCGCGGGGTGGGCTACCTCGTGGATCGTCGCGACGGCTGATCCGGCATGCCCTTCATTCCCTCCATCCGCCGCCGGCTGCTGCTGGTGCTGATGCCGGTGCTGCTGCTCGGCTGGACCGGGATGGCGGCCTGGACCTGGTACGACACCGCCCACGAGATCGAGGAGGTCTACGACGCCACCCTGGCGCAGACGGCGCGGCTGCTCCTGGCCCAGGTCCGCTACCTCCTGCACGAGAAGTCCGAGCAGGAAGCCGACCGCCACGACATGGAGATCTCGGCGGAGGGACCCGGGCACAAGTACGAATCGAAGATCGCCTTCAGCGTCCGCACCACCGCCGGCGCCCGGCTGCTCCATACCCCCGGCGCACCGGACTTCGCCACCGCGGCAGCGGACGGCTACCGGGACGAGGTGCTCGACGACGCGCCCTGGCGGGTCTTCAGCCTGCAGGATCGCGAACGCGGCATCCTGGTGCAGACGGGGCAGAAGTACGAGGTGCGCCACGAGCTCGTACTCTACATCACCCTCAACACCCTGGGTCCCATGCTGCTGGCCCTGCCGCTGCTGGCCCTGCTCACCTGGTTCAGCGTCGGCCGCAGCCTGCGGCCGCTGAACCAGCTGGCGGCGGCCGTGGCACGGCGCCGGCCCGACGCCCTGGAGCCGGTGGCCGAGAGCCGGGTGCCCAGCGAGGCGCGCCCCCTGGTCGCCGCCATCAACCAGCTGATCAAACGGATGGCCCAGGCCTTCGACCGCGAACGGCGCTTCACCGCCGATGCCGCCCACGAGCTGCGCACTCCGCTGGCCGCCCTCAAGACCCAGGCCCAGGTGGCGCTGCGGGCCGGGGACGACACGGTGCGGGCCAACGCCCTGCGCCAGATCAACCACGGCGTGGACCGTTCGACCCGGCTGCTGGAGCAGCTCCTGACCCTGGCGCGGATGGATGCGCACCACGCGACGACCGGGGCGGAGTCGGTGGATCTCGGCCGACTGGTCGCGGAGTGCGTGGCCGAGGCGGCGCCGGAGGCGCTCGCCCGCGACGTGGAGGTGGGGCTCGACGCGCCCGCCGGGGACTACGTGATCCATGGCAGCGCGGGCGCCCTCGGCGTGCTGCTGCGCAACCTGCTGGACAACGCCCTCCGCTACACGCCGGCGGGGGGCGAGGTCAGCGTCGGCCTCCAGGAGCAGGCCCGGGGCGTCACGCTCTGCGTCACCGACACCGGGCCGGGTATTCCCCCGGAGGAGCGCGAGGCGGTGTTCGAACGCTTCCGCCGCGGCGCCGATGCCGCGGCGCCGGGCAGCGGCCTGGGGCTGTCCATCGTCAAGCGCATCGCCGAGCTGCACGGCAGCCGGGTCCGCCTGGAGGCGGGCCCCGGCGGCGCGGGGCTGCGGGTCTGCGTGACCCTGCCCCGCGACCGCTGAGCGCCTCAGGCGGCCTGCTGCCCCTTGAGGTGCACATCCCGCTGCGGATAGGGGATGGAGATGCCGGCGGCATCGAAGCGGCGCTTCACCGTCTCGTTGAGATCGAAGTAGACGCTCCAGTAGTCGGCCGTCGCCACCCAGGGGCGCACGGCGAAGTTGACGCTGCTGTCCGCCAGCGCCAGCACCCCGATGGTGGGCGCGGGATCCTTCAGCACCCGTTCATCGGCGGCGAGAATCTCCTGCAGGAGCGACTTCACCTGCTGCAGGTCGTCCCCGTAGCCCACGCCGAACACCAGGTCGATGCGGCGGGTCTCCTTGGCCGAGTAGTTGGTGATGCTGTCGCCCATGATCTTGTTGTTGGGGACGTAGACGGTCTTGTTGTCGCCCGTGCGCAGCTTGGTAGTGACGATCTGGATCTCCTCCACCACGCCGGCCACCCCCCCGGCCTCGATGAAGTCACCCACCCTGAAGGGGCGGAACATGATCATCAGCGCGCCGGCGGCGAAGTTGGCCAGCGAGCCCTGGAAAGCGAGGCCGACGGCCAGGCCGGCGGCGCCGATGACCGCGATGAAGGAGGTGGTCTGCATGCCCAGCTGGCCGAGGGCGGAAATGACCACGAACACCAGCAGCGCCACGTAGGCCACGTTGACGATGAAGCTGGTGAGGGTCGCGTCCACTTTCGCCCGGACCAGGCCCCTGCGCAGCAGGTTCGCGAGCATCCTGGCCACCCAGCGGCCGAGGATCAGTACCACCAGTGCGCCGAGCACCTTCAGCCCGTAGAGCGCCAGGAGCTCCTGGCCGCTGGCGAGAATGTTCTGGAAGTCCATGTTGTCTCTCTCCGTCCGGAAACCGCGTGGGAACCAATCAACCCGGCACTTGCCCAACAGGCAGGAGCCCCGCCCCGGAAATCATGTTCAGCGGCGCTTCCCCGGGGCTCTGCATGTACCTTCCGGGTCAAGGCACTACACTAGTGTACTGCGCCGCTCTTGGAGGTACTTTCAGAGCCCCCCGAAAGTGCCAGGACAAGGCGCAGTGCGCAGGCAATGGNNGCTGCAACGCCGTCATGGCGCTTTCGGGGGGCTCCCTGCGGGCGCGCCGCTGGCCGGCGACTCGCTGAATGTGCCTCCAAGAGTGGTGCAGTACACTAACCCGAAAGGCCGGCGACCGCGGCCATCACTTTGTAAACTTTTGCGGCCCGCCGGCCCGGCGCCCGCAACCGCCCGCTGACAGGAAATCCACCACCATGACGTCGAACCGGGGTTCCACTCCCATGGTCCATGCCGAGGCGCTCGGCAAGCAGGTCACCACCACCGCCGGTGAACTGACCATCCTGGAGGACGTGCGCCTCAGCGTCGCGGCCGGCGAGTCGGTCGCGGTGGTGGGCGCCTCCGGTTCCGGCAAGTCCACCCTGCTGGGGCTGCTGGCGGGGCTGGACACCCCCAGCCACGGCCGGGTCCTCCTCGACGGGGTGGAGCTGGGCGCCCTGGACGAGGACGGCCGCGCGGCCGTGCGCGCCGGCCGCGTGGGCTTCGTGTTCCAGGCCTTCCAGCTGCTGCCGAGCCTCACCGCCCTGGAGAACGTGATGCTGCCCCTGGAGCTGGAGGGGCAGGCCAGCGCCCGCGGGCGGGCCCGCGAGCTGCTGGAGCTGGCCGGGCTCGGCAGCCGGCTCGACCACTATCCCAGCCAGCTCTCCGGCGGCGAGCAGCAGCGGGTGGCCATCGCCCGGGCCTTCGCCAACGAGCCCCGGGTGCTGTTCGCGGACGAACCCACCGGCAACCTGGACCGCGGCACCGGCGCCCGGGTGATGGAGCTGCTGTTCAACCTCAACCGCGATCACCACACCACCCTGGTGCTGGTGACCCACGACGAGGCCCTGGCCGGACGCTGCGAGCGCCGCCTGCTGCTCGACGCCGGGCGCATCGTCGGCGAGCAAGCCGGCGCCCTGCGGGCGGGATAAGGGACAAAATCCCCCCCACCCGGCAGGCGACCATGCTCATGCAGACACCACGCCCCTCACTCACCCGCCAGGCCCTGCGCCTCTCCCTGCGGCTGCTCAAGCGCGAGTGGCGCTCGGGTGAGCTGCGGGTGCTGGCACTGGCGCTGGTGGTGGCGGTGGCGGGCATCACCTCGGTGGGCTTCTTCACCGACCGCATCGCCCGGCTGCTGGAGGACCAGGCCGGGGAGCTGCTGGCCGCGGACCTGGTGGTGCGCGGCTCCCGGCCGCTGGAGTCCGGGCTCTCCGACCAGGCCACGGCCGCCGGGCTCGAGCAGACGCGGACGGTGAGCTTCGCCAGCGTGGTGAGCAGCAACGGCCGGCTGCAGCTCGCGGAGGTGAAGGCGGTGGCCCCGGGCTATCCCCTGCGCGGGCAGCTGCGCACCGCGCCGGCGCCCTATGCCGCGGATGCTCCCACCGACGCCATTCCCGCCCCCGGCGAGGCCTGGCTCGATCCGCGCCTGCTGGCCCAGCTCGGGGTGGGCGTGGGAGACCCCGTCACCGTGGGCGCGGCCGAGCTGCGGGTGGGAGCGGTGCTCGCCTTCGAACCCGACGCCGGCTCGGTGTTCTTCTTCAACTTCGCCCCGCGCATGCTCATGAACGCCGCGGACCTCCCCGCCACCCAGGTCATCCAGCCCGGCAGCCGGGTCTCCTACCGCCTGCTGGTGGCCGGTCCGCGGGACGCCCAGCAGCGCTTCCGCGACTGGCTCGAGCCGCGCCTGCAGGCGGGCCAGCGCCTGATCACGCCCCGCGACGCCCGCCCGCAGCTGCGCACCGCGCTCGATCGCGGCGGGCGCTTTCTCACCCTGTCGGCGCTGGTGAGCGTCATCCTGGCCGGGGTCGCCATCGCCACCGCGGCCCGCCGCTACACCCAGCGCCACTACGACACCGCCGCGGTGCTGCGCTGCCTCGGCGCCACCCAGCCCCTCATCAGCCGTGTCTTCACCCTGCAGCTGCTGTGGCTGGGACTGGCCGCCTCGCTGGCCGGCTGCCTGCTGGGCTACCTGGCCCAGGCCGGGCTGGCGCAGTTCCTCGGCGACCTGGTGGCCGGCCAGCTGCCGCCGCCGTCGTTCGCCCCGGTGCCCCTCGGGTTCGCCACCGGGCTGGTGATCCTGCTCGGCTTCGCCCTGCCGCCCCTGCTGCGCCTGCGCCGGGTCCCGCCGGTGCGGGTGCTGCGCCGCGATCTCGGCCCCGCCGGCACCGGCAACCGGCTGCTCTACCTGCTCGCCACCGCCGCCGTCGCGGCGCTGGTGGTCTGGCATACCCGCGACCCGCGCCTCTCGGGCATGGTGCTGGGCGGCGGCGCCGTCACCCTGGCCGCCCTCTACGGCCTGGCGCTGCTGCTGGTGCGCGCCACCGGCGGACTGCGCGGCCGGGTGGGCGTCGCCTGGCGCTTCGGCCTGGCCAACATCGCCCGCCGCTCCCGCGGCAGCGTGGCCCAGGTGCTGGCCTTCGGCGTCGGCATCATGGCCATGCTCCTGCTCACCCTGGTGCGCGCCGACCTGCTGGCCGGCTGGCGCGACACCATCCCGCCGGACGCCCCCAACCAGTTCCTCATCAACATCCAGCCCGACGAGGTGGCGCCCCTGCGCGCCTTCCTCGCCGGGCGCGGCCTCGGCGATCCCGGGCTCCACCCGATGGTGCGCGGGCGGCTGGTGGGCATCAACGGCCGCGCCGTGACGCCGGGGGACTACGAGGAGACCCGCGCCCAGCGGCTGGTGGCGCGGGAGTTCAACCTTTCCTGGACGGGGCGGCTGGCCCCGGACAACCGCATCAGCGCCGGCAGCTGGGCCGACACCGAGCGCCGCGGCGGACTGTCGGTGGAGGAGGGGCTGGCCGAGACCCTCGGCATCGGGCTGGGGGACACCCTGCTCTTCCGGGTCGCCGAGCAGACCTTCAGCGCCCCGGTCACCAGCCTGCGCACGGTGGAATGGGACTCGTTCCGGGTGAACTTCTTCGTGCTGTTTCCGCCCGGGGTGCTGGACGGGATGCCGGCCACCTGGATCACCAGCTTCCACCTGGCGGAGAAGGATCGCGCGCTGCTCGGCGCGCTGGTGCAGCGCTTCCCCAGCGTCACCATCATCGACGTGGAGGCGGTGATGACCCAGGTCCGCTCCATCATCGAGCGGGTGAGCCTGGCGGTGGAGTATGTCTTCCTGTTCACCCTGCTGGCCGGGCTGGTGGTGCTCTACGCCGCCATCCAGTCCACCCAGGACGAGCGCCTCTACGAGGGGGCGGTGCTGCGCACGCTGGGCGCGCGCCGGCGCGTTCTGCTGCAGGGACTGGCGGCGGAGTTCCTCACCCTCGGCCTGCTGGCCGGTCTGCTGGCGGCGCTGGCCGCGAGCGCGGTGGGCTACGTGCTGGCGGCCCACGTGTTCCACCTCGCCTACCACTTCAATCCCTGGCTGTGGCTCGCCGGGGCGCTGGGCGGTACCCTGGGGGTGGGCATCGCCGGGGTGGCCGGCACCCGCGCCGTGCTGCGCCAGCCCCCCCTGCGGGTCCTGCGGGGACTGTGAGAGTTCGGGAGACCATCCAGCCGCTACCCATGGACACCGTTCGCGCCATCACCTTCGACCTCGACGACACCCTGTGGGACAACCGCCCGGTGCTGCTGGCTGCCGAGGCGGCGCTCCACGCCTGGCTGGAGGAGCACTACCCGCGCATCACCGCCCACCACTCGGTGGAGTCGCTGCGGGCCGAACGGCTGGCCCTGGCCGAGCGGGAGCCGCGGCTGCGCCACCACATGACAGCCCTGCGCAAGGCCTCGCTGGCCGCGGCGGCAACCGCCGCCGGCTACCCGGCGGAACCGACGGCGGAGGCCGCCTTCGAGGTGTTCCTGGCGGCCCGCCAGCGGGTCACCCCCTACCCCGACGTGGTGCCGGCCATCCGCCGGCTGCAGGCGGCGGGCTTCGTGGTGGGCGCGCTCACCAACGGCAATGCCGACGTGCGGCGCATCGGCCTGGGAGACCTGTTCGCCTTCGCCCTCCAGGCCGAGGAGGTGGGTGCGCCGAAGCCCCATCCCCGGCTGTTCGAGGCCGCCTGCGAGCGGGCGGGCGTCGACCCCGGGGCCCTGCTGCACGTGGGCGACGAGCCGGAGACCGACATCGCCGGGGCCCGCGCCGCCGGCGTCCGCGCGGTGTGGATGAACCGCCTCGGCCACCCGCCCCCGGCGGAGCACCGCCCGGACGCGGAGGTCCGCGACATGGACGGGCTGCTGGAGCTGCTCGGCCTCCGCTGACCCGACCGGCTGCCGGGCTACATGTGCCCGTCGCGCCCGTAGCGCAGGTGCCAGCCGAACGCCTCCTCCAGCAGGTGGGGCGTGTGCCGGCCCGGGGCGCCGTCCAGCGCCCGCCGGTAGTAATCGCGCAGGGCCGGCCGGTAGTCGGGATGGGCGCAGTTCTCGATCACCAGCCGCGCCCGCTGCTTCGGCGACAGCCCCCGCAGATCGGCCAGCCCCTGCTCGGTGACGATCACCTGCACGTCGTGCTCGGTGTGGTCCACGTGGGAGACCATGGGCACGATGGCGGAGATGGCCCCGCCCTTCGCCGTGGAGGGCGTCATGAAGATGGAGAGATAGGCGTTGCGGGCGAAGTCCCCGGAACCGCCGATGCCGTTCATGATGCGGGTGCCCATCACGTGGGTGGAGTTGACGTTGCCGTAGATGTCCGCCTCGATGAGCCCGTTCATGGCGATGACGCCCAGGCGCCGGATCACCTCGGGGTGGTTGCTGGTCTCCTGGGGCCGCAGGATGATGTGCCCGCGGTAGCGCTCCAGGTTGGCGTTGAGATCCGCCAGCGCCTCCGGACCGAGGGAGAAGGCGGTGGCCGAGGCGGTCTTCAGCCGGCCGCAACGGATCAGTTCCAGCATGCCGTCCTGCAGCACCTCGGTGTAGGCGGTCAGGTTTTCGAACGGACCCTCCCCGAGGCCGGCCAGCACGGCGTTGGCGATGTTGCCCACTCCCGACTGCAGCGGCAGCAGCTCCGGCGGCAGCCGCCCCCTCCCCACCTCGTGCCCGAGGAACTCGAGGATGTGGCCGGCGATGCGGCGCGAATCCCCGCCGGGCGGGGTGAAGGCGGAGTTGCGATCCGGGGCGTGGGTCTCCACCACCGCGATGACCTTCTCCGGCGGGCAGCGCAGGTAGGGCTCGCCGATGCGGTCGCCGGGCGCCAGGATGGGGATGGGCTGGCGCCGGGGCGGGCGCGAGGCGCCGTACCAGATGTCGTGCATCCCCTCGAGCCGCTCGCTCTGCCAGCCGTTCACCTCGAGGATCACCCGGTCGGCCTGCTCGAGCCAGGTCTTGTTGTTGCCCACCGAGGAGGAGGGGATCAGCCGGCCGTCCTCCAGCACCCCGGATACCTCCACCACCGCCACGTCCAGGTGGCCGAGAAAGCCGAACCAGACGAACTGGGCGACGTGGGAGAGGTGGATGTCGATGTACTCCATCTCCCCGGCGTTGATGCGCCGGCGGCAGGTGGGATCGGACTGGTAGGGCAGCCGCAGCTCCACCCCGTCCGCCTCGGCCAGGGCCCCGTCCAGCTCCGGCGCCGTGGAGGCGCCGGTCCAGACCCCGATGCGGTACTTCTCCCCCCGCTCGTGCAGGGCACGGATGCGGCGCGCCAGTGCCTGGGGCACCGCTTTCGGATAGCCGGCGCCGGTAAAGCCGCTCATGCCCACGTTGGCGCCGTTCGGTATCAGTGACGCCGCCTCGTCCGCGGACATGATGCGCTCTGGCAGCGCCGGACAGAGAATGCGTTCGCTCCCGGCCATGATGATTGGCGCCTCCGATATTGGTTGTCATGACAATTCTATGGACGGCGAAAACCCCGCCGCCCCTCGCGCGCCGCCCCGGCGCGCAGTTCATGGGCATTGTAGCCCGAACCCCCGCGGGAACCGAACCCCTCCGCCCGCCACCGCCGGGCGCCGACCCTCAGGCCACCCGCCGGCGCGGCTCGCCGTGCAGGAAGGCGACGATGTTCTCCGTCACCTGGTCGATGACCCGCTGGCGCGCCTCGCGGCTGGCCCAGGCGGTATGGGGGGTGAGGACGAGATTGGGAATCCCCGGCTCCAGCAGCGGATTGCCTTCCCGCGGCGGTTCCACGCTCAGCACGTCGAAGCCGGCGCCGCCCAGGCGCCCGGCGCGCAGGGCCGTCGCCAGCGCCGCCTCGTCCACGATGCCGCCGCGGGCGGTGTTGATGAGCAGCGCGTCGGGCCGCATCAGGCCGATCTCCCGGGCGCCGATCAGGTTGCGGGTCGCGGGGGTGAGCGGGCAGTGCAGGGTCACGATGTCCGCCGCGCCGAGCAGCTCGTCCAGGGACAGCCGATCCTGCCGCTGGTCCTCCCCGCCGGGGCGCCGGGCCACCAGGACCTCCAGCCCGAAGGCCTCGGCCACCCGCGCCACGCCCCGCCCCAGCTCACCGTAGCCGACGATGCCGATTCGCTTGCCCGCCAGCTCCCGCACCGGGTAGTCGAGCAGGCAGAAGCCGGGCGCCGCCGCCCAGCGCCCCGCCCGCACCGCGCCGGTGTACTCGAACAGGCGGGTGGTGAGCGCCAGGATCAGGGCGAAGGTGTGCTGCACCACCGAGGGGGTGCCGTAGGCCACCACGTTGCACACCGGGATGCCCAGCCGCGCCGCCGCCGCCAGGTCCACGTTGTTGGTGCCGGTGGCGGCCACGCACACCAGCTTCAGCGCGGCACGGTGGCGCTCCAGCGTCCCGGCGTCCAGCACCACCTTGTTGGTGACCACCACCGCCGCCCCGGCGATGCGCCCGTCCACCTCCTCCGCGGTGGTCAGCCCGTGGCTGCGCCACTCCGGCAGGCTCACCTCGAGGGCGGCCAGGTCCAGGTCGCCGCAGTCCACCGTATCGCGGTCGAGAAACACGCCCCTCATCGTCATCGCCCCCTCTGTGTGACCGGGTTCACAGATCGTGCGGCCGGGCTTGGTGCCCTGGCAGCCGCCGACCTAACCTTAACTGATAAATACCTGAGCACATCCGCGTGATATTACCCGCCGGGAGGGAGTCCGGCCTACCATGGAGCGTCGGATCCGGCACTGGTCCGAAGTCGGTATCCTGGCGCTGGCCTATTTCGCGAGCGCCCGCATCGGCCTGGAACTGGCCACCGTCAACGCCACCGTGGCCCTCGTCTGGCCGGCCAGCGGCATCGCTTTGGCCGCCCTGCTGCTGGGCGGCCCCGGACTGTGGCCCGGGATCCTCATCGGCCTGCTCGCCGCCCACCTCAGCCTCGGCACCCCGCCGGCCTTCACCCTGTTCGCCATCGCGGGCAACACCCTGGAAGCCGTGCTCGGCGCCTGGCTGCTGCGGCGCCAGGGCTTCGACCCCGCCCTGGCCCGGCTGCGCGACGTGGTTCTGCTGACGCTCTTCGGGGCCCTCGCCGCCAGCGCCGTGAGCGCCACCCTCGGCAGCCTGGGGCTGCTGGCCGCCGGCATGATAGCGACCCCGGCACTGCCCGGAGCCTGGCTGGCGTGGTGGCTGGGCAATGCCACCGGGGTGCTGCTGCTGGCCCCGCTGCTGCTCACCTGGGGCCCGCCCCGCACCTGGCGCCGCCCGCTCCGCCCGACGGAGGGCGTGCTGCTGGTGCTCACTTTGCTGCTGGCCTCCCGGCTGGTGTTCGGCCACTGGCTGACCGTGGAGGATGCGCGCTACCCCCTCGGCTTCCTCCCCTTCCCCCTCCTGGTCTGGGCCGCGCTGCGGTTCGGCCCCGGGGGGACGGCGCTGGCCAACCTCATCCTGGTGGGGACCGCCATCTGGGAGACGGCCATCGGCCAGGGGCCGTTCGTGAGCGCCGCCGGCGAGGATCGCCTGTTCCTGGCCTGGACCTACCTCGCCGCCTGGATCCTGACCGGGCTGTCCCTGGCCGCGCTGCTGACGGAGCGGCAGCAGGCCCGGCAGCAGGCGGAGGAAAACCAGGCACTGCTCGAGCGACGCGTGAGCGAACGCACCGCCGACCTGGCCGGGACGACCGAGCGGTTGCTGCGGGAGATGGAGGAGCGCACCGGCGCCGAGCGGCAGGCGGATTTTTTCCGTGAACTGCTGGATCACTCCAGCGACAGCATCTTCATTATCGACCCCGACAGCGCCCGGGTCATCGATGCCAACCGCAGTGCCTGGGAAACCCGCGGCTACAGCCGTGCCGAACTGCTCGCGCTCTCGATCCCCGATCTGTCGCTGACCACGCCCGACCAGGATGCCTGGCAGGAGCTGTTGCGACGCCTGCGTCAACAGCAACACCTGACCCTCGAAGGGCAACACCGGACCCGGCGCGACCTGGTGTTCCCGGTGGAGCTGACCGTGGAGCTGATCCGGCGGAATGGCATGGAATACGTCGTCAGCATCGCCCGTGACATCAGCGGGCGGAAACAGGCCGAAACGGAGCTGCGCCTGGCGGCGAGCGTGTTCCGCGACAGCCACGAGGCAATCATGATCACCACCACCGCGGGCCGCATCCTCAAGGTCAACCAGGCCTTCACCGAGATCACCGGCTACACCGAGGCGGAGGCGGTGGGACAGACGCCGGCACTGCTGCACTCCGACCGCCATGACCCCGACTTCTACGAAAACCTGTGGAACACCCTGACCCACAACGGCCAGTGGCAGGGCGAGATCTGGAACCGGCGCCGCAGCGGCGAGCTGTTTCCCGCCTGGGAGAACATCAGCGCGGTCCGGGACGAGAGCGGCCGGCAGACCCGCTACGTCAGCATCTTCTCCGACCTCACCGAAAAGCACCTCTCCGAGCAACGCATCTACCGGCTCGCGCACTACGACGTGCTCACCGGGCTGCCCAACCGCGTCCTGTTCCAGGAACGGCTCGAGCAGGGTCTGCTCCACCACCGGCGCCAGCGGACCACCATGGCGCTGCTGTTCCTCGACCTCGACCGGTTCAAGCGGGTCAACGACTCCCTGGGCCACGCCGCGGGGGATCGCCTGCTGCAGATCGCCGCCGGGCGGCTGGCCGCCTGCGTGCGCGAGTCGGACACCGTCGCCCGGCTCGGCGGCGACGAGTTCACCATCATCCTGGAGGATATCGGGACACCGGAGGACGCCACCGGGGTGGCCCTCAAGATCCTGGCCGCCCTGGCCGAACCGGTCCCGGTGGCGGGGCATGATCTGTTCGTCACCACCAGTATCGGCATCGCCCTCTATCCCCGCGATGCCGGGGATGCCCATACCCTGCTGCGCCACGCCGACGCCGCCATGTACCTGGCCAAGGAGCGCGGGCGCAACAACTGGCAGATGTTCACCGATGCGATCAACGTGGCGGCGGCCGAACGCATGGCCCTGGAGAGCAGCCTGCGCCGGGCGCTGGAGGCCGGCGAGCTCGTCCTCGAGTACCAGCCCCAGGTGGAGCTCGGTGCCGGCCGGGTGGTGGCGGTGGAGGCGCTGGTGCGCTGGTCGAGCCCGCAGCGGGGCATCGTCGCGCCGTCCGAGTTCATCCCGGTGGCCGAGGAGAGCGGAATCATCGTCGATCTCGGAGCCTGGGTGCTGGACACCGCCTGCCGCCAGCTCCACGAGTGGAAGACCGCCGGCCTCGGCCCGGTGCAGATGGCCATCAACCTCTCCGGACGCCAGTTCCGGGACCCGCAGCTGCCCGAGCGGGTGGCCCGGGCGCTCGAGCGGCACGCCATCCCGCCGGGGTGCCTGGAGCTGGAGATTGCGGAGTCCTGCGTGATGACCGACGCCGGGGAGAGCATCGAACGGCTCACCCGGCTCAAGGCGATGGGCCTGCACATGACCGTCGACAACTTCGGCATCGCCTACTCCTCGCTCAACCACCTCAAGCGGCTGCCCATCGACAAGCTGAAGATCGATCGCTCATTCATCCGCGATCTGCCCGAGGACGCCGATGCCGCGGCCATCGCCGCCACCATCATCGCCATGGGCCGCAGCCTCGACCTGACGGTGGTGGCCGAGGGCGTGGAGAGCGAGGAGCAGCTGGCGTTCCTGCGCACCCGGGGCTGTACCCAGATCCAGGGCCACTACTTCTGCCCGCCCCTGCCGGCCCGCGGCTGCACCCACTTCCTCGCCACCCGGCCGCGGCTGGCGCTCGACTGAGCATGCGGGCAGCGGACCCGGAACGCCGCCCGCCATGGCATCATGAACGGTCTGCGAACGGGAAGAGGAGACACGGCCATGGAGGTGCGGGAACTGCTCAGGGAGGATGCGGCGGCGTTCAACGCCATGGTCAACAGCGTCTGCCGGGAGCGGCGCTTCCTCATCCGCCTGGAGGGTTTCAGCCTCGCGGAGACCGCGGATTTCATCGAGCGGCTGCTCGACGGCGCGTGGCCCCACGTGGTGCTGGAGGAGTCCGGCCGGCTGGCGGGCTGGTGCGTGGTGATGCCGCGGGAGCCGGAGGGTTTCCGCCACGCCGGTCTGCTGGGCATGGGTCTGCTCCCGCCCTGGCGCGGCCGGGGCCTGGGTCGCCGGCTGCTGGACGAGTGCCTGGAGCGGGCCTGGGCGAGCGGCCTGGAGCGGGTGGAGCTGGAGGTCTATGCCGCCAACACCCCCGCCGTGCGGCTCTACGAGCGGGCGGGCTTCGTCCGCGAGGGCCGCAAGCGGCGCGCCCGCAAGCTCGACGGCGCCTACGAGGACATCCTGCTGATGGCCCGCCTCGCCGGAACGGAGACCGGATCTGTCGGGTGACGTGAGTGCGTGAATGCGTGAGTGCGTGAATGCGTGAGTACGTGAATGCGTGAATGCGTGAATGCGTGAATGCGTGAATGCGTGAATGCGTGAATGCGTACAATGTTGCCTTTTCCCATCACCCATCACCCATCACCCATCACCTATCACCCATCACCCATCACCGTGAGCGCCTGAAGGCGCCGGCGTCTTCAGTCTTGGTCATGGACGGTGGGAACCGCCCGCAACGGGAGGGAGCGGCACCGGAATCAGGCCGCCGGCGGCACGGCGCCCCGGCGCTCGGCGATGAGACGGTACTCCTCGGGCCGGCGGTGCAGTTCGAAGTTGAAGATATGCTCCTTGATTTCGCGGGTGCGGTCGAGGTCGCACTCGGCGGTGATGAGCTCGTCGCCGAGCGTGGAGCTCATGGCCACGATCTCGCCGGTGGGGGCGATGATGCAGCTCTGACCGAGCAGGTCGCAGCCCTCCTCCCGCCCCGCCTTGGCCACGGCCACCACCCAGGTGCCGTTCTGGTAGGCGCCGGCCTGCATGCACAGGTGGTTGTGAAAGCCCTGCAGGTGATCGTGCCCGGGCACCGGTGGATAGTGCATGGGCGTGTTGTAACCGAGCAGCAGCATCTCCATCCCCTTCAGCGCCAGCACCCGGTAGGTCTCGGGCCAGCGCCGGTCGTTGCACAGCGCCATGCCGAACACCCCGCCGAATGCCTGCCAGGTCCCGAAGCCGAGATCGCCCGGCTCGAAGTAGCGCTTCTCCAGGTGCTGGAAGGCCCGCCAAGGCTCGTTCTCCGCATGGCCCGGCAGGTGGATCTTGCGGTACCGGCCCACCACCTCGCCGCGCCCGTCCACCAGGATGGAGGTGTTGAAACGCCGCACCCGGCCCCCCTCCTCCACCCGCTCGGCATAGCCTAGGTAGAAGCCGATGCCGAGCTCCCGGGCCACGGCGAACAACGGCTCGGTCTCCGGACCCGGCATGGCGGTCTCGAAGAAGGCGTCGATCTCGGCCTGCGATTCCATGTACCAGCGCGGGAAGAAGGTGGTCAGCGCCAGCTCGGGAAAGACCACCAGGTCGCAGCCGCGTGTCCGGGCCCGGCGCATCAGCGCCAGCAGCCGCTCCACCACCCGGGCGCGGGATTCATTGCGGGCGATGGGGCCCAGCTGCGCCGCCCCCACGGTCACGATTCGGGACATGTGCATACCTCGGTCAGAAGGACTGGGACGGGAGCCCGGCCAGCTCCAGGACCGTGTGCAGGAGGACATTGGCCCCCGCCTCCAGGTCCCCCGGCTCGGTGTGTTCCCGGATGTTGTGGCTGATGCCCCCGGCGCTGGGCACGAAGATCATCCCCGCCGGGCACATGCGCGCCAGGATCTGGGCATCATGACCCGCGCCGCTGGGCAGGCGCCGGACGCTGTGGCCCAGCGCCGCGGCGATGCGCTCCACCCGCGCCACCATCTCCGGGGCGAACGCCACCGGCTCGAACCGCGCCAGGGTGCGGCGGCCGACCCGCACTCCTTCCGCGGCCGCCAGCTCGTCGACGAAGGTGAACAGCCGTGCCTCGGCCTCGCGCAGCGTCTCCGCGTCGGTGTTGCGCAGATCCACGGTGAAGCGGGCATGGTTGGGAATCACGTTCACCAGGTTCGGGCCCAGCTCCAGGAAGCCCACCGTGGCCACCTGGTCACCCCCCAGCTCCAGCGCCAGCTCGCGGGCGAAGCGGATCACCGAACCGGCCAGGAAGCCCGCGTCGTGGCGCAGCCGGGTCGGGGTGGTGCCGGCGTGGTTGGAGGTGCCGGTGACAGTGAACTCGGTCCAGGAGATCCCCTGCACCCCCTCCACCGCGCCGATGGCCACCCCCTCCAGCTCCAGCACCGGGCCCTGCTCCACGTGCAGCTCCACGTAGGCGTGCACCGGGTTCGCCGCCGCCCCCACCGGGGCGGCGCCGGCGTAGCCGATGCGCTCCAGCTCCCCGCCAACGGTGGCCCCGTCGATGCCGCGGGTGGCGAGGGCCGCTTCCAGGGGCAGATCGCCTTGGAACACCAGGCTGCCCATCATGTCGGGGGCGAAGCGGGCCCCCTCCTCGTTGGTGAAGAAGGCCACCGCCAGCGGCCGGCGGGTGCGGATGCCCGCCGCGGCCAGGGTCTCCACCACCTCCAGCCCGGCCAGCACGCCCAGGTTGCCGTCGTAGAGACCCCCGGTGCGCACCGTGTCGATGTGCGAGCCCATCATCACCGGGGCCCCCGCCTCCGTGCCGGCCCGGGTTCCCACCACGTTGCCGATGGCGTCGATGCGCACCTCGAGGCCGAGCTCGCGCATCCAGCCGGTCACCAGGTCGCGCCCTTCCCGGTCGGCGTCGGTGAGCGCCAAACGGCAGACCCCGCCGCCCTCCAGCGCTCCCCGCCGGCCCAGCTCCCGCAACCGCGCCAGCAGCCGGGCGCCGTCGATGCGCAACCCGATGGCGCCCGGCGCCCGGCGCGCATCCCGGTTCATGCCGCCCTCCGTACCGCCGCGGCGCTGCGCCCCACGATGCGGGCGTAGAGCTCGGGGTCGGTGTCGCCCTCGCTGCCGAACAGCAGCACCCGGCTGCCGGGGCCAAGCCCCAGGGCCGCCGCCAGTTCCGGGCGCGCCAAGGCGAGCAGCGTGCCGGCCAGGCCGGCCACCGCCGATTCCCCGGCCACCACCGGCGCATCGCCGCCCACGCCGTCGGCCAGCAGGCGCATGCACTCCTCCGCCGCGCCGTCCGGCACGGTGAGGAAATCGTCGGCGCCCTCGTCCAGCACCTCCCAGGCCAGCAGCGACACCTCGCCGCAGGCGAGCCCCGCCATGATGGTGTCCAGCCCGCCGTGCACCACGGTCGGCTCGCCGGCGCGGGCGCTTTCGAACAGGCAGGCGGCCTGGTCCGGTTCCACCACCACCAGCCGTGGGCGCTGCCCGCCGGTGCGCAGCCAGAAGTGGGCGCAGACCGCCGCGGCCAGCCCGCCGACCCCGCCCTGGATGAAGATGTGGGTGGGCGGCTCGTCGGCGGGCAGCTGCCGCAGCGCCTCCTCCACCATCACCGTGTAGCCCTGCATCACGTCGCGGGGCACCTCGGTGTAGCCCGGGTAGGAGGTGTCGGAGACCACGAACCGACCCTCCGCCTCGGCGTCGCGGGCGGCCTGGCGCACGGCGTCGTCGTAGGTGCCGGCCACCCGGATCACCTCCGCGCCGTAGCGGGCAATGGCGTCCCGGCGCGCCTCGCTCACGGTGGCGTGGATGTAGATGATGCAGCGGCAGCCGAACTGCTGCGCGCCCCAGGCCACGGAGCGGCCGTGGTTGCCGTCGGTGGCGCAGGTGACGGTGATCTCCGCCACCGCCTCGCGGTGGCGGCCGGCCAGCAGGTCGGCGGCGGTGACGCCCGCGTGACCGTGGCGCGACAGCTCGCCGGTGAGCAGGCGCAGGACCGCGTAGGCGCCGCCCAGTGCCTTGAAGCTGCCGAGGCCGAAGCGGCCCGACTCGTCCTTGTACCAGAGCCGTCCGACGCCGGCCGCGGCGGCCAGGCCGTCCAGCCTCCGCAGGGGTGTGGGGGCATAGCCGGGCCAGGACGTTATCTCGCGCCAGGCGTCAGAGAACGCCTCCGCGTTGAGCACCGCAAGCTGGCGCGGGCCGATGGGCGCGCCGGGACGGGCGTGGGCGTTGGCCACATGCGCCACCGGCCAGGATTCGGAAATCAGTGCCATGACGGGATGTACCTGCACGGTTGTGGAACCCGCGGCGGCGGGGTCGGCCGCCGCGGGTCCCGATTGTTCAACGGGTCGCTTCGATGGCGGCGAGGAAGGCGTCGAGCATCTCCTCGCCCTCGGCGCCGAAGCGCTCCACGATCACCTTGCGCACGGCCGGCTGGGCCGCCTCGCGGAAGGCTTCGCGCTCGGCGGCGGTGGGGGTGTAGACCTCCATGCGCTGGGCCAGGTGCGGCAGGCCCCGGTCGGAGGCCTCGATCACCCGCGCCATGCCGCGCCCGGCGACGATGGCCGAGCGGGCCGCGTAGCGCACCACTGCCTGCTCCTCCGGGGTGAGGCCGTCGAAGAATTCCCGGTTGATGACCCAGACGTAGGGGGCGAACAGGTGCTGGGTCAGGGTCAGGTACTTCTGCACCTCGTCGAACTTGGCGAACGAGACGATGGGCACCGGGTTCATCTGGCCGTCCGCCACCCCGGTCTGCAGGGCGGTGTAGACCTCCGACCAGGCGATGGCCGCGGGCTGACCGCCCAGGGAGGAGACCAGGGTCTTGTGGGTGTCGAGCCCCATGGTGCGGATCTTCAGCCCGTCGAGATCGGCCGGCGAGTGGATGACCCGCTTGGAGTTGGTGAAGGCGAAGAAGCCGCCCGAGTCGCCGAAGCCGAGCACCTCCAGCCCGGTCCTGGCCTTGATGTCACCGGCCAGCCGGTCGCCGAAGGGGCCGTCGAAGACCGCGTAGGTGCTGCTGATGTTGGGGAAGGCGAAGGGCATGTCGAGCACGCCGATCATCGGGTAGGCGGAGGCGAAGCCGCCCACCGAGTGGATGCCCGACTGCACCACCCCGGCCTTGATCTGTTGCAGCACCTCGGCGTCCTTGCCCAGCTGGCCGTTGGGGAAGGTCTGCACGGTGACCTCGCCGTTGGTCCCCGCCTCCACCAGGCTCTTGAACACCGTGGCCATGGCGCCGGTGGGATTATCGAAGGGGTCGTCGTTGTTCAGGTGGTGGAGCTTGATCACCTTGGCGGCGAAAGCCGGGGCGGCTCCGAGGGTGGTGGCCAGGACGGCGGCGACGGCGGTGGCGGCAACTCTCTTCAGCAGTCTTGTTTTCATGGGTCGGAACTCTCCTTGGTGACGGGTCAGAACCCGAGCAGGCGTGGCACGTACAGCGTCAGATCGCCCCAGTAGGCGACCAGGAACAGCACCCCGACCTCCACCAGGATGAAGGGCCAGAGGGCGGCGCTGATGCGCTCGATGCTCTCCCCGGTAACCGAGGAGAGCACGAACAGGCAGGCCCCCACCGGCGGGGTCATCAGGGAGATGTTGAGGGCCAGGATGATCATGATGCCGGCATGGACCGGGTCCATGCCGATGGTGACGGTCAGGGGCGCGAGCACCGGCGCCAGGATGATGAGCGCGGCGTTGATGTCCATGAACAGCCCCACCAGCAGCAGCAGGCCGAGGATCAGGGCGATGATCACCTGTGGGTCATGGGACAGGGCCAGGAAGGCCGCGGCGATGGCCTGGGGAATCTGGTTGAAGGTCATCCACCAGCCGAGGATGGAGGCCGAGGCGATGACCAGGAACACCACGCCGGTGATGCGCGCGGTGCGCACCAGCATCTCCCCCAGGTCCTGCAGGCTGATGCTGCGGTAGATACCCGCCCCCACGACGAGGGCGTAGAGCACCGCGATGGCGGCCGCCTCGGTGGGAGTGACCACCCCGCCCAGAATACCGCCGAGGATGATCAGCGGCATCAGGATCGCCAGCAGGCTGGAGCGGAAGCTGCGCAGGATGAGGCGCAGGCTCGGCCCGCCCTCGCCCTTGGGCAGACGCAGGCGCCGGCCGAGGGCCGCGATGACCGCCATGCACAGCAGCGCCACCAGCAGGCCCGGGATGATGCCGGCGGCGAACAGCCCGGCGATGGAAACCCCCATCAGGGAGCCGTAGATGACCATCAGGTTGGAGGGCGGGATAGTGGGACCGATGATGGAGCCCGCCGCCGTCACCGCACAGGCGAAGGGTCGGCTGTAGCCCTTTCGCACCATGGCCGGCACCAGGGTGTTGCCGAAGGCGGCGGCGTCGGAGACCGCCGCGCCGGTCATGCCGGCGAACAGCACCGAGGCCACCATGTTGGAGTGGGCCAGGCCACCGCGCAGGTAGCCCACCAGGGCCTCGGCGAACCCGATGAGGCGCTCGGTGATGCCGGAGCGGTTCATGATCTCGCCGGCAAGGATGAAGAAGGGCATGGCCATGAAAGTGAACAGATCGAGCCCCTCGAAGAAGCGCTTGGGGGCCATGGCCATGAAGTTCCAGCCGCCCAGCTGCAGCAGGCCGGTCACCCCGGCCACGCCCAGCACGTAGCCGATGGGCATGCCCAGCAGCAGCAGGCCGAAGAAGACGATGGCGACGGTGATCATGCGGCGCCCTCCAGCTCCCGGCCGGGGGGAATGCCGGGACCGGCCACCAGGTCTCGGGCCAGCACCGCCAGGATCTGCACCGCCGTGAGGGTCGCGGCCACCGGCACCGCGGCGAAGGGCAGCAGCATGGTCATGCCGAAGATGTTGGCGTACTGGTGGGCGCCCGTGACGGCCATCCCCACGCCGAACACCGCCATGAAGACGAAGAACGCCAGCCCCACCCCGTCCACCGCGAAGCGCAGCACCCGGCGCACCGTCGCCGGCAGGCGCAGAAACAGGAACTCCACCCCGATGTGCTCGCGCCGCTGGGCACCGGCGGAGATGGCCAGCAGCGCCGCCCAGATCATCACGTAGCGGGCCAGCTCCTCGCTCCAGGTCTCGCCCAGATGCAGGACGTAGCGGGACAGCACCCCGAACCAGACGATCAGCACCATGGCCGCCAGCAGGAGCGCGCAGACCCGCTCCACCCAGCGGTTGAGGTGCACGCTGAAGGCCACGAAGCGGCCCAGCGCATGCTGCAGGTTGGTGCGGTCGGCTTCCATGGACCCTCCAGCGGGCGGCGTGTGGAGCGAACGTTCCACCGAGAATGAAACAATATTTTCATTCTGTCAATATATGATACGATTGTTTCAACGATTGGCAAACCGGTGCCGACGTGTTCTCTTAAGGGAGCGTGGCCATGCAAGAGAGCGGGGAGATGACGGACAAAGAGGGCCCGGACCTGGAGAGCCGGATCCGGGAGCATTACGAGACGCTGCCGCCGGCGGAGCGGCGTCTCGGCGACCTGCTGCTGGACTTTCCCGGCGACATCGCCACCTACTCGGCCACCGAGCTGGCGCGCATGGCGGGCACCTCCAAGGCGGCCGCGACGCGGCTGTTCCGGCGCCTCGGCTACAGCGACTTCAATGCCGTCCGGCGCCAGGTGCGCGCGGCCCGGCGCTGGGGCTCTCCGGTCTACCTCACCGGCACCGACACCCTGCGCTCCCGCAGCCGCACCATCGCCGAGCACCTGGAGCGGGAATCGGCCAACCTCAGCCGCACCCTGGAGAGCCTGCGCCCGGACACGGTGCGCACGGCGGTCCGCGCCCTGGCCCGCGCCCCGCGGATATTCGTGGCCGGGTTCCGCAACAGCCACTTCCTGGCCAACTATCTCTACCGCCAGCTGACCCTGATGCGGCCCGGCGTCCGGCTGGTGCCCTCGGCCGGGCAGACCCTGGGCGAGGACCTGGTGGACCTCGCCCAGGGCGACGTGGTGGTGGTGGTGGCCCTGCGCCGGCGCGTCACCGCGGTGCAGAAACTGGTGGAGGCGAGCCGGGCGCGGGGGGCGCAAGTCCTGCTCATCACCGATCCCTCCGCCACCCGCTGCACCCGGCTCGCCGACTGGACCCTCACCTGCGAGGTGCGCAGCATCTCGCCCTTCGACTCCTACGCCGCCGCCATCAGCGTCCTCAACCTGCTCTGCGCGGTGCTGTTCCAGCGCGAGCTGAAGAACGGCTACCAGCGCCTGCGGGAGATCGAGACCTGGCACGACGCGCTGGAAGAGCTGGAGACCTACGACCGCTTCCCCTTCGAGCAGGAAACCGGCGCCGGGGAGGAGTGACCCGTTCACCGCACACCGGGGCTGTCACCGTCCCCTCATCCCAACCATCCGCAACCGCCCATGTCCGACACCCCGCTGCCCCTCGGCAAGCTGCCCCCCGCACTGCTCGCCCGACTGCTCGCCCGCACCCCCGCCGACGACCCCCGCATCCTGGTGGGACCGGGCGTGGGGCTGGACTGCGCGGTGGTGGAGATGGGCGATCGGCTGCTGGTGTGCAAGTCCGACCCGGTCACCTTCGTCACCGACGCCCTCGGCCACTACCTGGTGCAGGTGAACGCCAACGATCTCGCCACCACCGGCGCCGAACCGCGCTGGCTGCTGGTCACCCTGCTGCTGCCGGAGGGCCGCGCCACACCGGCGCAGGCGGAGTCAATCATGGCGCAGGTGGGAGAGGCCTGCCGGGCGCTGGGGGTGAGCGTGGTGGGCGGTCACACGGAGGTGACCCGCGGACTGGATCACCCGGTGGCGGCGGGCACCCTGCTGGGGGAGGTGGCGCGGGAGCGGCTGGTCACCCCCCGCGGCGCCCGCCCTGGCGATCGGCTGCTGCTCACCAAGGGGGTGCCCATCGAGGGCGTCTCCATCCTCGCCCGGGAATTCGCCGGGCGGCTGGCGGAGGCGCTGGAGCCGGCGGAGCTGGCCGCGGCACGGGACTTCCTCCACAGCCCGGGCATCAGCGTCGTGCGCGACGCCCGCACGGCCCTGGCGGCGGGCACCGTCACCGCCATGCACGACCCCACCGAGGGCGGCGTGCGCGCGGCCCTCTGGGAGCTGGCCGAGGCCAGCGGCCGGCGGCTGCGGGTGGATCCGGCGGCCATCCCGGTGCCGGCGCTGGCCGGGCGCATCTGCGCCGCCCTCGGCCTCGACCCGCTGGCCACCATCGCCTCGGGCGCGTTGCTGCTCACCACCCCGGCGGGGGACGCCGCCGCCATCCGCGCGGCCCTGGCGGCGGCGGACATTCCCTGCGCCGAGATCGGTACCGTGGAGGCGGGTCCGCCGGAGGTGGTGGCCCAGGGTCCGGAAGGAATCGCCCCCTGGCCCGCCCCGCCCCGGGACGAGATCGCCCGGCTGTTCGAGGGCTGATCACGGCCCGTACACCTGCCGCACCGGCTACTGGAAACCGGAAACCGGAAACCGGTGACAGGCGCCTCAAAGAAACACGAACGGCAGCTCCCGCCGCGCCCCGTAGCCCGGTGCGGCCAGCCGCGCCGCCTCCGCCTCCCGCCGGGCCGCCCGCAGGGGCGCCTCGATGCGCCGGTCGGCGACGCGGTAGCGCGGCTCCAGGTCGATGTCCGCCAGCCCGGGACAGGGCGCGGCGAACACCTCCCGGTAGAGCCCGGTCATCATGCCATGGCGGCTCGCCATGAGCAGGTTGGTGGCCCCCTTGATGGACGCCACGTCCTCCTCGCCGTGCACCAGCAGGCTGGTGACCAGCATCACCGCCACGGCGTGCAGCACGTCGCCCTCCACGTGGGCGATGAAGACCGAGAGGTGCTCGCGGGTCAGCGGCACCTGAGCGCGCCAGGCCCAGCGCACCATCCCCCGCAGCAGCAGGCTGAAGAACTCCGGCACCCCCCATTCCATGCCCAACCCCACCGAGGCCAGGGCCTCGAGGCGGGTGAAGGCGGGATCGCCCGCCACCAGCCGCTGGGTGAGGACATTGTCGGCCACCTCCGGGAGCAGTGGCACGTCCTGCGCCGCGAAGGGCACCCCGAGGCCGTCGAACAGGCGCCGGTAGAGGGCCATGTGGGTGACCGAGTCGAGCACTCCGCGCAGGTCGGCGAAGTCCTCGGGGTGGGCGCTGCTCACCCCGTACTCGTCGGCCAGCAGCTGGGCCAGCACCGTCTGCACCAGCTCCGAGACCCGCTCGTTGAGCACGCCGTAGGGCAGCGGCATGAGGCCGTGGAACCGCCCCAGCGCCAAGGCCACGCACTGGCGGGTGTTCTTCACCTGGTTGAAGTAGTGCAGGGCGAAGCGCAGGAACTCGTCGCGGCTGAACGCCCCCTCGGCGAAGCGCAGGAAGAAGGGGTGGCGCCAGACCGGGTGCTCCATGACGTGGGCGTGCAGCTCCCGGAACAGTTCATGGAGCCGCGCGCCGTCGAACAGCAGCGCCCGGGGAAAGGCGCTGCCCGGATCGGCCGCGGCCACGGAGCGCAGCCCCTCGAGCAGGCCGCGCAGGGGGTTGCCCGGCGCATCGAGCTGGCCGATGATGCGGGCGAAGTCGGCCGCCTGGCCGGTCTTGAACCGATCCAGCAGCGCCAGGGGCTCCAGCTCGGGCAGGTCGGGGAAGGGATGCACGCCGGGCAGCAGGCGCAGGGCGCCGTCGGGCTGCTGTTCCAGCAGGTCGGTGAGCCGGTGGGGAAGAGAGCGGTTCGCGGACTGGGTCATGCTAGTCTTGTGGGCTGGCCCTGGAGGCAATTCAGCAAATCCTTATGTTACTGTCGGCAGCCGGCGAACAAAACGCCACCGATTGCGCGGCCATTCCCCGCCCGCGCCCCGGGAACTAGGAGGACGAGATGAACATCGCGCTGCTGGGCACCGGCCTCATGGGCCAGCCGCTGGGCGCCCGCCTGCTGGCCGCCGGTCACAGCCTGTGGGCCTGGAACCGCACTCCCGGCCGCGCCGCCGGGCTGGTGGAGCTCGGGGCGGGCCTGGCCCGGGACCCGGTGGAGGCCCTGCGCCACGCCGAGGCGGTGGTGCTGATGCTGGCCGACGCGGCGGCCATCGGGACCACCCTGCTCACCGCCGCCGCCCGGACGGAGCTGCGGGACCGGCTGGTGGTGCAGATGGGCACCATCGCCCCCGCCGAGAGCCGCGCCATCGGGGCGGTGGTGGAGGAGGCCGGCGGCACCTACCTGGAGGCGCCGGTGCTGGGCAGCATTCCCGAGGCCCGCGACGGCACGCTCCTGGTCATGGCGGGCGGCTCGCCCGCGGCGCTGGAGCGCGCCGCTCCGCTGCTGCGCTGCTTCGGCGCCGATCCGATCCACGTGGGCCCGGTGGGCCAGGCCGCGGCGCTGAAGCTGGCCCTGAACCAGCTCATCGGCGCGCTCACCTCCGGCTTCGCCCTGAGCCTGGGGCTGGTGCAGCGCGAAGGCGTCCCGGTGGAGACCTTCATGACGGTGCTGCGCCAGAGCGCGCTGTACGCCCCCACCTTCGACAAAAAGCTGGAGCGGATGCTCGGCGACGACTACGCCAACCCCAACTTCCCGGTGAAGCACCTGCTCAAGGACCTCCGCCTGTTCGCCGCGGCGGCCCGGGCACAGGGCCTCGATCCGGCCCTGGCGGAGCTGGTGGTCGGGGTGCTGGAGCGGGCGCAGGCGGAGGGACTGGGGGATCAGGACTACTCGGCCCTGTTCTACGCCCTGCGCGGCCCGCGGCCGGGAACCTGAGCCGGCGCCGCCGGTCTCAACCACACTGCCGGAGAGCCGGCGCGGAACCGCCCGGGACATTCACTTCACTTTACGGATATCCATGGAACGCTTCATCGAAAACACGCTCTACGCCAGCCGCTGGCTGCTGGCCCCCATCTACCTGGGACTGAGCCTGGCGCTGCTGGCGCTCGGCATCAAGTTCTTCCAGGAGCTCGTCCACCTCCTGCCCCACGTCTTCGACACGCCGGAGACGGACCTGGTGCTCACCGTGCTGGCGCTCATCGACATGACCCTGGTGGGCAGCCTGCTGGTGATGGTGATGTTCAGCGGCTACGAGAATTTCGTCTCGCGCCTGGATCTCGAGGAGAGCAGCCACAAGCTCGAGTGGCTGGGCAAGCTCGACGCCGGCAGCCTGAAGCTGAAGGTGGCCGCCTCCATCGTGGCCATCTCCTCCATCCACCTGCTGCGCGCCTTCATGAACGCCCAGCACATCCCCAACGACAAGCTGCTCTGGTATGTCATCATCCACCTCACCTTCGTGGCCTCGGCGGTGTTCATGGGCCTGCTGGACAGGATGACGAAGCATTGAGTGATGGGTGATGGGTGATGGGTGATGGGTGATGGGTGATGGGTATGATGATGTCTTTTCTCATCACGCATCACTCATCACCGTGAATGCGTGAATGCGTGAAGGCGTGAAGGCGTGAATGCGTGAATGCGTAGGGCCGGATTCATCCGGCCGGGCAGGGCGCAACGCTCATCACCATGCGTGCGACGACAGGAGAGAGCCCATGAAGACCAGCCTGCTGCTGGTGGCGCACGGCAGCCGCCGCGCCGCCTCCAACGACGAGGTGCGCCGACTCACCGAGGCCCTGGCCGAGCGGGCCGGCGAGCGTTACCACGGGGTCAGCTGCGCCTTCCTGGAGCTGGCCGAGCCCTCCATCCCGGACGGCGTGCGCGCCTGCCTCGACGCCGGCGCCGGGGAGGTGGTGGTCCTGCCCTTCTTCCTCTCCGCCGGCCGCCACGTGGCCGAGGACATCCCCGGCGAGGTGGAGAAGGTGCGCGCGGAGCGGCCCGAGGCCCGCATCCGCATCGCCCCCTACCTGGGCGCCGCCGACGCTATCCCGGCCCTGCTGCTGGAGCTGGCCGGGCACTAGTGCGGGCGGCGGCACGGGCCCCGGGCGGCCATCCGCCGCCAGCCTGATATACTCCGGGGAACCGGGCCGTTCCGTGCCCGCTTTCCGGGAGCGTCCATGTCCTCCGAAGAACCTCTCATCGCCGTTTTCGTCGACTACGAGAACCTCGCCATCGGCGTGCGCGACATGAACAGCGGCGAGTTCCAGATCGAGCTGGTGCTCAAGCGTCTGCTGGAGAAGGGCCGCATCGTCTTCAAGCGCGCCTACTGCGACTGGAGCCACTACCGCTCGGCGGTACGGGAATTCCATCTGCAGGGCATCGAGCTCATCGACATCCCCCAGAGCAAGGTGAGCGGCAAGAACAGCGCCGACATCCGCATGGTGGTGGACGCCATCGATCTCTGCTATGCCAAGCAGCACATCGACATGTTCGCCCTGCTCTCCGGCGACAGCGACTTCTCCCCCCTGGTCTCCAAGCTCAAGGAGAACGACAAGCGGGTGCTCGGCTGCGGCGTGAAGAGCTCCACCTCGGATCTGCTCATCAGCAACTGCGACGAGTTCATCTACTACGACGACCTGATCCGCGAGACCCAGAAGCCGAAACCGAGCCAGCGCCGCAAGCGCGGCTCCAAGGCGCCTCCCGCCGACGCCAAGCAGCAGGAGTCCCTGGACCGGCTGATGGAGATCATCCACTCCCTCGAGCGCGACTACGATCCCCTCTGGGGCTCGCTGGTGAAGCAGACCATCCGCCGCGTCTACCCCGGCTTCAACGAGTCCTACTACGGCTACCGCAGCTTCGCCGAGCTGCTGAAGGCGGCCCAGGCCGAGGGGCTCATCGAGCTGGAGTACGACGAACAGCGCGGCAACTACGAGGTCCGCACCAAGGGGGACTGAGCGCCCGTGAACAGCGCCCTCCCGCCGCCCGGCGACATCGAGAGCGGTCCCGAAGCGGGAACCTTCCGGCTCACCGGCGCCTGGACCACCGCCCACCTGGAGCGGCTGCGGCTGCGGCTGGACCGCAGCCCGTGGCCGGCCGCCGGCATGGTCCGGCTGCAGGCCGGGGCGCTGGACGCCCTGGACACGGGCGGGGCCTGGCTGCTGCAGGGCCTGCTGGGAGAGCTGCGGGGCCGCGGCCTGGAGCCCCGGCTCGACGGCCTGCGCGGGGAGTTCTCCGCGCTGCTGGAGCTGGTACGGGAGCGGCTCGGCGAAGCGGCCCCCGCCGCCCCGCCGCCCCGCGAGGGGACATTGGCCTGGCTCGGCCGCGAGGCCTGGCGCCGGGCCGAGGAGGGCCTGGCCCTGCTCGCCTTCTTCGGCGAGACGGTGGTGGCGCTGGGCCGCAACCTCCGCCACCCGGGCCGCATCCGCCGCCACGCCCTGCTGGAGAACCTGCAGAGCGCCGGGGTCAACGCCCTGCCCATCCTCGCGCTGCTCTCCTTCCTCATCGGTGTGGTCATCGCCTACCAGGGCGGGGTGCAGCTGAAGACCTACGGGGCCAATATCTTCATCGTGGAGCTGGTCACCATCACCATGCTGCGCGAGCTGGCCCCGCTGATGGCGGCCATCATCGTGGCCGGGCGCACCGGTTCCGCCTTCACCGCGCAGATCGGCACCATGCAGGTGACCGAGGAGATCGACGCCCTGCGCACCATCGGCATCGCCCCCATGGACCTGCTGGTGCTGCCCAAGCTGTTCGGGCTGGTGCTGGCGCTGCCCCTGCTCACGGTCTTCGCCGACACCTTCGGCGTCCTGGGCGGCATGACCATGGCCGCCCTGATGCTGGACGTGAGCTTCGGCGACTTCCTCGACCGCATCCCCCAGGCGGTGTCGGCCACCTCGTTCCTGATCGGCGTGGGCAAGGCGCCCGTGTTCGCCGCCATCATCGCCCTGGTGGGCTGCTACCAGGGGTTCCGGGTCAGCGGCGGGGCCGACAGCGTGGGCCGCCAGACCACCAAGAGCGTGGTGCAGTCCATCTTCCTGGTGATCATCGCCGATGCCGTCTTCTCCATCCTCTACAGCTGGCTGGGGATCTGAGCATGGCCGCGGACACCGTCATCGAGGTCGAGGGGCTGCGCACCTGCTTCGGCGAGACCTGCATCCACGACGGGGTGAACCTCTCGGTACGGCGTGGTGAAGTACTGGGAATCGTGGGCGGCAGCGGCACCGGCAAGTCGGTCCTGCTGCGGGAGATCATCATGCTGCACGAACCCACCGCCGGCACCATCCGCCTGTTCGGAGAGGAGACCGGGGACCTCGACGAGGCCGCCGCCGATCGCCTGCGCCGGCGCATGGGGGTGATGTTCCAGCAGGGGGCCCTGTTCAGCTCGCTCACGGTGCTGGAGAACGTGATGGTCCCGCTCCGGGAGCAGCTGCGGCTGCCGCCGGCACTGATGGAGTCGGTGGCCGCGCTCAAGATCGCCCTCGCCGGACTGCCCGCCGACGCCGGCCCGAAGTTCCCCCGCCAGCTCTCCGGTGGCATGCTCAAGCGGGCCGCGGTGGCGCGGGCGCTGGCCCTGGACCCGGAACTGCTGTTCCTGGACGAGCCCAGCGCGGGGCTGGATCCGGTTTCCGCCAACGCCCTGGACGAGCTCATCCTGCAGCTGCGCGACTCCCTGGGGCTGACGGTGGTGATGGTGACCCACGATCTCGACTCCCTGTGGCGGGTCTCCGACCGGGTCGCCTTCCTGGGGGAGAAAAAGGTCATCGGACTGGGTAGCATGGAGGCACTGAGCCGCTCTGAGCATCCGCTCATCAGCACCTACTTCCAGGGACCGCGGGGCCGGGCAGCCAAGGAGCACGCATGGGCGGGAAGGTAAACTACACGCTGGTGGGGCTGTTCGTCCTGCTGCTCGGCACCGGGTTCATCGCCACGGTGCTGTGGCTCACCGCGCGCACCGGCGCGGCGGAGTACGACACCTACGTCGCCTACTTCTCCGAGTCGGTCTCCGGCCTCAACCCCAAGGCGTCGGTCAAGTACCGCGGCGTGGAGGTGGGGCGCGTGGACCGGATCGCGCTGGACCGGGACAACCCCGAGCGGGTGCAGCTGCTGCTGGCGATCGAGCGGGGCACCCCGGTGAAGGAGGACACGGTGGCGATCCTCTCCACCCAGGGCATCACCGGGCTCGCCTATGTGGAGCTCACCGGCGGCAGCCGCGAGGCCCCCATGCTGGCCGCCGCCCCGGGGGCGCCCTGGCCCGAGATCAAGACCGGCCCCTCGCTGCTGGTGCGCCTGGACACGGCGGTGACCACGGCGCTGACCCAGCTCAGCGAGGTGGCCCAGAGCTTCGACCAGATCAGCGAACGGCTGCTGGCCCTGCTGGATGCCGACAACCAGCGCGCCATCGCCGGCACGCTGGCCAACGTGGAGTCCATCACCGGCGGCCTCGCCGGGCGCATGGACGAGCTCGGCCGCGGCCTGGAGGAGCTGAAGGTGGTGCTGGAGAATACCGCCAGGGCCAGTGCCGGGCTGCCCGAGGTCATGCGCCAGGCCCAGGCCGGCATCGAGACGGTCAAGGCCAGCGCGGCGAGCATCGACCGCCTCGCCCGCGACCTCGACGGGGTGGTGGTGGAGGGCGGTGCGGAGATGAACCGGCTCACCCGGGAGACCCTCGCCCCGCTCGGCCCCCTGCTGGCCGAGCTGCAACGCCTGGTGGGCGCCCTCAACCGCTTCACCCAGGACCTGGAAGACAAACCCAACCTGCTGCTGCTCGGCCGTCCCGCCCCGGCGCCCGGGCCCGGGGAGTGATCGCCATGCACCCTGTCCGTTGGCTGCTGCTTGCCCCGTTCCTCATCCTGCTGCCGGGCGGGTGCGCCAACTTCCCCGGCCAGAGCGCGGGGAAGCCGATGCAGACCTACATGCTGGCGCCCGCGCCGGCCGTCCCCGCAGCGTCGCCGACGACTGCGACGGGCCCGGTGCTGCTGGTCTCCACGCCCCAGGCCGAGGCCGGCTACGACAGCCGGCGGATGGCGTACACCGAGCGGCCGTTCGAACTGCGCTACTTCGCCAGCAATTCCTGGGCGGACGACCCGGCACGGATGCTGGAGCCCCTGCTGGTGCGGCGGCTCGAGGCACTGGGCAGGTACCGCGCGGTCATCACGCCGGGCGCCGGCGCCGATGCCGGGCTGCGCCTGGACACCTGGCTCGAGGCACTGGTGCAGGAGTTCCAGGTCACACCGGCACAGGTGAGGATCGTGCTGCGGGTGCAGCTGACGGATCTGGCCGGCCGGCGGATACTGGCCAGCGAGCGTATCGAGACGACGGCGCCCACGCCCAGCGCGGATCCCTACGGCGGGGTCATCGCCGCCAACCGGGCGCTGGAGCAGGCGCTCGACCGGGTGGCCGATATCTGCGCGGGGGCGACCGGAGAGTAAGGCCTGGAAAAGATTCGACGCCAGGACGCGAAGGCGCGAAGGACGCCGGGGAGCAACAAGGCCATATCGCGGGCAGACTGAACCGGAGTGGCCGCAGACCACGGGTCCGGGTCAGGGGATTTCCCGGCGTCTCTCGGCGGTGAAAAACAGGCGCATCGCGGCGGCGGGAGCGGGGCGCTCCCGCCGCCGTCTTCGATCAGTCGTGGTGATGGCCGCCGGGGCCGTGGACGTGGCCGTGCTCCATCTCCTCGGCGGTGGCGTCGCGCACTTCGCGCACGGTGACGTCGAAGTTCAGGGTCACGCCGGCGAGCGGATGGTTGCCGTCGACGGTGACCGTGTCGCCCTCGATATCCACCACCGTCACCACCAGCGGCCCCGAGTCGGTGCTGGCGTGGAACTGCATTCCCACCTGCAGATCCTCGGCGCCCTGGAAACGGTCCTTCGGGACCTCCTGGCGCAGGGTATCCATCCGTTCGCCGTAGCCCTCTTCCGGCGGAACGCGCACGTTGAGCTGCTCACCCGTCTGCTTGCCCTCGAGAGCCGACTCCAGGCCCGGGATGATGTTGTTCATCCCGTGGATATAGGCCAGGGGCTCGCGCCCGTCCGAGGAGTCGATGACCGCGCCGTCATCATCGGTCAGGGTGTAGTCGATGGTGACGACCTTGTTCTTGGCAATCTGCATATTCGGAGAACCTGTATTCGCTGATAAAGCTTTCAGCATACGCGCCCCATCTCACGATGTCCAAGACAGCCCCCGGCTCAACAGCCTAAATATTTGATAAATGTCGCAAAACGGAACCGGCAACCGGGCTATCCTACGGAGTCGGCAGTAGCGTGCGCCTGGACGTTCCGACCCGCCGGCTCCGGCCGGGCGAGGGCCCCACGCCCTGGCCGTGCATTGCGCCCCCTTCCGCCACAACCGGGGTGCCGAATGTACCCGCGGGTCCGACGCAGTACACTGGGCGGCAGCGCCGGTCCGGACCGGCGGCTGTCGCGAAATCACAGAGGCACTTCATGTCACAGACCCGGCCCCGCCTCACCCCCCTGAACATCGCCCTCGGCTATGGACTGCTGGCCGCCCTGTGGATTTTCATCTCCGACGGACTGATCCTGGAGCTGGCCGACGGCACCGCCCATCTCCACCGGCTGCAGACCCTCAAGGGCTGGGCCTTCGTGGGCGTCACCGCCATCCTCCTGTTCCTGGTCATCAACCGCCTGCAGCGCCAGCTGGTCCGTTCGCGCCGGGAGCTCGCCGCCAGCGAGGCCCACTACCGCAACCTGGTGGAGAATGTCTCCGACGCGGTGGCGGTACTCGATGCCCGGGGGATCATCCACTACCAGAATCCGAGCTCGGAGACCCTGCTGGGCTACCACCCCGGCGACCTGGAGGGACGGGATGTCTTCGAGATCATCCACCCCGAGGATCAGCCCCGGGCCCGCGCCCGGCTCGAGGCGCTGGTGGCCCACCCGGGCAGCCGGACGAGCCTCGAGCTGCGCCTGCTGCGTCACGACCATGCCTGGGCCCCGGTGGAGGCTGCGGCGCGTTCGGACCTGCATACCGATGGCCGGATCGAAATCGCCGTCGTGAGCCGCGACATCAGCGACAGGCTCCGCGTCCAGCGCGAAGTCGAGCAGCACCAGGCGGACCTGGAGAGCCTGTTGCGGCTCTCCGGCGAGCTGGCCTCCAGCAGCGAGTTCGACCGCATCGCATCAAGGGCGCTGCAGACCGCGGCCAGGCTGCTGGGACTGGATACCTGCGCCCTGATGCAGCCGGGGCCGGACGGCGACACCCTGGTGGCACGGCAGGTGCTGGGCTGGCCGGCGGAGCACGTGAACCGGATCGTTCTCTCCTCCGGGGAGGGGATCTCGAGCCATGTACTGCACACCCGTCGCCCCGCCACGGTCCTCGACTACAGCCGGGAACAGCGCTTCACGGCACCCCCGGCCGTACTGGAGCACGGCATGCGCTCCGCCCTGGCCGTACCCATGCTGGCCGAGGAAGAGGTGACCGGCGTCCTGGTGGGACACACGCGGGCTGTCCGGCAGTTCACGGAACGGGAGATCGCACTCCTGCAGACGGTGGCCAACCAGACCGCCCTGACCCTGCGCAACGCCGACGCCCGGGCCGCCCTGTCCGCCAGCGAAGCCCGCCACCGCTCCCTGGTGGAGCAGCTCCAGGAGGGGATCTTCCGCACCGACGCGAAGGGGCGGGCCACCTTTCTCAACCCGGCCTGGGAGACCATCACCGGCTTCCCGGTGGCCGAGGCCCTCGGCCAGTGCATCTTCAACTTCACCCCCTGGCGCGAGCGCACCGCCAACAAGCGGCGCTTCTACGCGCTGCTCACCGGCGAGAGCGCCGAGATGCGGGACGAGATCCGCTTCCGGACCCGGGACGGCAGCCCGCGCTGGATCCAGGTGCACGCCCGGCGCATCGAGGACGAGACCGGGGCGGTGATCGGCTGCACGGGCACCCTCGTGGACATCAGCGAACAGCGCCGGCTCAAGCACTCGCTGGAGGAGAGCGAGGCGCGGCTGCGCTCGCTCATCAACGCCACGCCGGACATCATCTGCTTCAAGGACGGCGACGGCCGCTGGCTGGAGGCGAACGCGGCGGACCTGGATCTGTTCGAGCTGGAGTCGGTGGACTACCGCAACCACACCGATATCGAGCTCGCCGGATTCTCGCCCGCCTACCGGAAGTACTTCGAGGCGTGCGTCCTCAGCGACGACCGGGCCTGGCGCCACGGGGCGCCGAGCCGCGGCGAGGAGCGCATCACCCGCGCCGACGGCGTGGAGAAGGTCTACGACGTCATCAAGGTGCCCCTGTACCATCCCGACGGCAGCCGCAGGGGACTGGTGGTGCTGGGCCGGGACGTGACCGAGCAGAGCCGGGCCCTGGAAGCCCTGAGCGAAAGCGAGCGGCGCTACCGGCAGATATTCGAGAACAACAGCGCCATCAAGCTGCTCATCGATCCCGCGGATCTCACCATCGTGGACGCCAATCCGGCGGCGGCCGAGTTCTATGGCTACCCGCTGGAGCGGCTGCGGGGGATGCGGATGGCCGAAATCAACCCCCTCTCCCGGGAGGCCATCGAGGCGGAGAAGGCCCGGGCCCGGAGCGAATCAAGACCCCTCCATTTCCGTCACCGCCTCGCCTCCGGGGAGATGCGGACCATCCAGGCCCACGTGGGGCAGGTGGAGGTGGACGGCCGGGAACTGGACTACGCCATCATCCAGGACGTCACCGATCGCCAGCGGGCGGAAGAGCAGCTGCGGCTCGCCGCCCGCGTGTTCGAGAGCACCAACGAGGGCGTGGTGGTGACCGATACCGACGGCATCATCCTGACCGTCAACAACGCCTTCGAGCGCATCACCGGCTACGGGGCGGCGGAGGTCAAGGGGCAGAACCCGCGCATTCTCAAGTCCGACCGCCACGACGAGCTGTTCTACCGCACCCTGTGGGAGAACATCCTCACCACCGGCCAGTGGCAGGGCGAGATCTGGAACCGGCGCAAGAGCGGCGAAATCTATCCCGAGTGGCTCACCATCAGCGCGGTGCGCGACACCGCCGGCGAAACCACCCACTTCGTGGGCGTGTTCGCCGACATCAGCGCCATCAAGGAGTCGGAGCAGCAACTGGAGCACCTCGCCCACCACGATCCCCTTACCGGGCTGCCCAACCGGCTGCTGTTCAACGCCCGGCTCGCCCACGCCCTCCAGCGCGCCCGCCGCGAACAGTCCCAGGTGGCGGTGCTGTTCCTGGATCTGGACCGGTTCAAGAACGTCAACGACAGCCTCGGCCATCCCGCCGGCGACCGCCTGATCCAGGCCGTGGCGGGACGCCTCGTGGGGTGCGTGCGCGATCAGGACACGGTGGCCCGGCTGGGCGGGGACGAGATCACCATCATCGCCGAGGACATCCGCCACTCCCGCGACGCCGCGGCGGTGGCGCAGAAGGTCCTCGAGGCCTTCGCCCGCCCCTTCGCGCTGGACGACCAGGAGGTCTACATCACCGCCAGCATGGGTGTCAGCCTGTTTCCGGACGACGGCGGGGAGGTGGCCACGCTGGTGAAGAATGCCGATGCGGCCATGTACCGGGCCAAGGCCCAGGGCCGCAACAACTACCAGTTCTACACCGCCGAGCTGACCACCATGGCCTTCGAGCGCCTGGCCCTGGAATCGAGCCTGCGCCGGGCGCTCGAGCGGGGCGAACTGGTGCTGCACTACCAGCCCCAGGTGGCCTGCGGCGACGGCCGCATCACCGGGCTGGAAGCACTGGTGCGCTGGCGACATCCGGAGATGGGGCTGGTGGCGCCGGGCCGCTTCATCCCCATTGCCGAGGAGACCGGCCTCATCATCCCGCTCGGCGCCTGGGTCCTGGAGGCCGCCTGCCGGCAGGCCCACGTCTGGCACACGGCGGGCCATCCCGGCCTGACCCTGTCGGTGAATCTCTCCGCGCGCCAGTTCCAGCAGCCCGACCTGGTGGAGACGGTGGAACGCATCCTCGCCGAGACCGGCCTGGAAGCCGGCACCCTGGAGCTCGAGCTCACCGAGAGCGCCTTCACGGACAATGCCGAGGAGGCCGTACGCAGCCTGCACCGGCTCAAGGCGCTCGGCGTGACCCTGGCCATCGACGACTTCGGCACCGGCTACTCGTCCCTGTCCCAGATCAAGCAGTTTCCCATCGACCGGCTCAAGATCGACAAATCCTTCGTGGACGACATCCCCCACGACGCCGACGACATGACCATCACCCGGGCCATCATCGCGCTGGGCCGCAGCCTGCAGATGGAGGTGGTGGCCGAGGGGGTGGAGACCGAGGCCCAGCGGGCCTTCCTCGAGGCCGAGGGCTGCGACACCCTGCAGGGCTTCCTGTTCAGCACCCCCGTCCCCGCCGAGGCCTTCGGCGAGCTGCTGCAACGGGAGGCCGCAGAAAACAAACCGGTTTAACCGCAGATTGACAGGATTTTCACTGAGGTAAGCGTTCCGATGACCTGGCTGAACAGCAACCGCGGAAACCGCGCTTCGTCTCCGATCAGGACCCTGACCAGCTCCAGGCCAAGGCCGGAACCACCCGCTTCCCGGCCGCACCCGGATACAGGGTGGATGGCAGCAGGGCCGGAGATGCTCCAACCCCCGGTGCCGGGCTCCTCTGCCGAAAAAGCAATCCACGCCAATCAACGCAAATCTGCGGTCAGGTCTGTTTGCGGCGCTTGGTTTCTCCCGCCTTCACGCAGGCGGCCAGGCCGGTGGCGAGATCGGGGTAGTCCGGCACGACGCCGAGCTCCTCGCGCAGGCGGCGGTTGTCGAGGCGCTTGGACTCGGCGAGGTAGGAGCGCATGCCGGCGCTGAGCCGCCCGCCCGCCTCCGCGGGATCGATCTGGGGCGGGCGCGGCAGGCCGAGGGCGTCGGCCACGCGGTTGAAGTAGTCGGTCATGGTGGTGGGGTGGCCGTCGCTGACGTTGTAGACCGCGCCGGGGCGGCCCCGGTCCATGGCCGCCAGGCAGGCCCGCACCAGGTCATCCACGTGCACCCGGTTGCTCCACGGGGACTGCGCCTCCCGCAGCACCGGCTCGCCGCGGCGCAGGCGCGCCTCCGGCAGCTTGCCCGGACCGTAGAAGCCGGGCACCCGCAGCACCACCGCCGGCACGCCGGCGGCCGCGCTCCACTCGGCCAGCGCCCGCTCGGCATCCCGGCGCCGCCGGGCCCGCTCCGCCTGCGGGGCCGGAGGACGGCTCTCGTCCACCCAGGCCCCGCCGCAGTCGCCGTAGACGCCGGTGGTGCTGATGAGCACCACCCGCTCCGGCAGCCTGTCGGCGGGGATGGCCGCCAGAAAGCCCCGCAGGCGCGTGTCGACCTCGCCGTCCGGCGGGGGCGGGGCGAACCAGTAGAGCCGGGCGCCCCCCAGCGCCAGGCCGGCCGCGGCGTCCGGCCGGTCCAGGTCGGCGCGGACCACGGCCACGCCGGGCGCGGAGAGCGCCGCGGCGCTCTCCGCGCCCCGCACCAGTCCCGTCACCCGGCGGCCCGCCGCCCGCTCCCGCCGCGCCACCCGGCGGCCCACGTAGCCGCAGCCCACGATCACCACCTCGTTCATGGATTCACTTCTCGATGCTGTAGAGGATGTCCATGCCGCTCTGGGTTCCGCTCTCGGCCCGGAGCTTGAAGCGGCGGCTGAGATCGTAGCGCATCTGCACCGAGGTACCGGGCTCGAACAGGCCCACGCCATAGCTGACGTAGAGCTTCGGTGACAGGTAGCGGCCCAGCACCAGGCTGGTGGACTCCAGGCCGCTCTCGGACTCCACCCGCACATCGTCCAGCCCCAGCGTGTTTCCGATCTGCTTGGCGAGCAGGTTGCCGCCGCTGACACCCAGCGCCCCCACCGCGCCCATCAGCATCTGCCCGTCGCTCCCGGAGGCCTGGTTCAGCGGCCGCCCCAGCAGCAGGTAGGAGAGCACCTCCGCGTCCTCCATGGGCGGAGTGGAGAACAGGGTCACCCGCGAGGCCTGGGCGGTCCCGGTGGCCTGCAGCCCGGCGACGATGTCGCCCACGCTGCGGGTGGCGCGCAGGTCCAGGGCCGGGTTGTCGATGGGGCCGGCGAAGATCAGGCGGCCGCGGTCGATGGTCAGATCCTGGCCGTAGGCCTTGTAGCGCCCCTCCAGGATGCGCAGCTCGCCCTCGCCCCGCGGGGCCTGCCCGGGAGCCTCCCGCACCCGCAGCGAACCGCCCAGGCGGGCGCCGAGGCCGAAGCCGGTGAACGTGACCTTCTCGCCCAGGCGCACGGTCAGGTCGGCGAACAGCGCGAGCGGGCTCCTCTCCGCCGGCGGCGACTCGGCGTCCACCACCACCACGTCATCGGAGACCGCCACCGCGGAGGTGGGCAGCTCGCGCAGGGTGATGCGCGCCTCGGGCACGGCCACCTCGCCGCTCACCTGCAGGCGCTGTCCCTGCAGGTCGAGGGCCAGCGCCGGGTCGATGAGGGCCCGGGCCTCGGGCAGGTTCACCGCCTCGAAATCCTTCCCCCGCACCTGCAGCCGGAGCGGCCAGCCCTGCTGCGCATCCAGCACCACCCGCCCGTCCAGGCTCACCGCGCCAGGCCCGGAACGGGCCCGACCGGTCAGGGCGATGACGCCCTGCTCGTCGCCGCGGGCGCGCAGCTCGCCCTCGCTCACCCGGATGCCCAGCGGCGGGATGGCGGCCTCGAAGCCGGTCAGCGCCGCCTCGCCCTGCAGTCGCGGCGTGGCCACCGTGCCGGCAAAGGCGAGGTTCGCCCGCACCTGTCCCCGCGGCCGCTCCAGGCCGGGGGCGAAGGCCGCGACCAGCTCCAGGTCGGGCAGCTCGAGCTGCGCCTCGCCTCCCAGCCGCGCCTCCCCCCAGCCGGCCGCGCCCCGCGCCAGGGTCAGGCGCGATTCAACCCCGCCCCCGCCGGCCAGCGCCGCCTGCAGCCGCGCCTCGGCCCGGGACCCCTCCAGTGCGCCGCTGAGGTTCAGCCCGGTGAGCGTCACCGCCGCGGGCTTGCCGTCCGGGTCCCGGTAGCGCACCACCGTCTCCGGGACCGCCAGCCGCAGGTCGGCCTTGACCGCCGGACCGAGACCCGCCGCCTGGACCTCGCCCCCGGCGGTTCCCTCCACGGCCACCCCCTCCGGGAGCCAGGGCCCGAGCCGCTCCAGCGGCAGTTGCTCCAGGCGGCCGCTGGCCGACCAGCCGCTCGGCCGGGCCCAGCGCCCCTCGACACAGAAACGGGCCGGGGCGCTCGCCAGGCAGAGGGTATCGCCGCGGGCCGACGCGGGCCCCAGGCTGAGCGCCGCGGGGCGCTCCAGGGTCCAGGCGCCGGCCTGCTGCTGGGCCAGATCCAGGCGCTCCAGCCGTCCCTCCCAGGCCTTGCCGTTCCAGCCGCCGCTGGCGGCCAGCGCCAGGGTCGGCTCGCCGCCGGTGAGATCGAGCCGCAGCCGGTGGGACGTGGTCCGCCCCTCCCCCGCCAGGCGCAGGTTGCCGATCGTTTCGCCATCCAGCGCCAGCCCCCCGGCGGCCAGGTCGAGCCGGGAGGGCGCCTGGTCCAGGGGATCGAGGTCCACGCTGCCATCCAGGCTCGCCATCCGCATCCCCTCCAGCGCCAGGGACTCCCCGTGCACACTGGCCTGCACCCGGGGCGCGGCCCGCGGACCGCGCAGGGTGCCGCTGGCCTGCAGGGCGCCGCCCAGCTGCGGCAGCAGCTCGGCGAGATTGGCCGAGGCGACCCGCCAGGTGAGCGCCCACTCCCGGTCCAGGCCACCGGCGGCCTCGATGCGGGTCTCACCGGAACGCAGCGTGGCCCGCTCCACCCTGACGGACTCGCCCGCCACCCCGGCCGCCAGCTGCGCTTCCAGCGGATAGCCGCGGAGGGTGCCGTCCAGGCGCTCCAGGCGGATTTGCGCCTCCACCCCGCCCTCGCCGAGCCGACCCTCGCTGCTGCCCGCCAGGGCCAGCCGGCCCGGCCATTCCGGCCACCGGGTACCGGGGTCGAGCCCGCTGCCCGCCAGCTCGACCCGCCAGCTCGGCGCCGGGGACCAGGCCAGCTCGCCGGCGGCGGTCAGCTCCCCGTCCAGGATGCCGCCGCGCAGCGCCTCCAGCCTGAGGCCCGTGCTGTCGCCCCGGGCCTCGGCCGACCACTGCCCGGGCGGTATCTGCGCCCCGGTGATCGCCGCCTCCAGGCTCGCGCTCCACTGCGCCGCCCCGCCGCTGAAGCGGTAGCCGCCGCTGGCGCTCGCCACCGTCACCGCATCGCCCGCCAGCGGCCAGCGCAGCCCCTCCCAGCGGCCGCTCAGCTCGGCCGCGGGCGCCTCCCCGCCGAGCGCCAGGCGACCGCTGGTGGACAGGGCGAACGGCGCCGTCAGACGGTGTTCGAGCGTGGGGGTGAGCAGCGGCCCGGACAGCGTCCCCGCGCCCGCCAGCTCGGGTTGCTCAGGCAACTTCAGGCGCCATTCCAGGGTCAGCTCCAGCGGCCACTCCGCCGTCGTGGCCAGGCTGCCGCTGCTGCGGACGGCCAGTTCCGGCGCATCCGCCTCCAGCCGCTCCAGGCGCAGGACGCCGCCCTCGAACCCGGCGGCCAGCTCGACCCGGTCCAGCGGCCAGGACTGCGCCTCCCGGTGGATCACCGCCCGCTCCAGGCGCGCCTGGTCGACCCGCAGGTCCAGGGGCAGCAGGAGATCCGCCAGCACCGGGGCGCCGGCGGGGGGGGCGTCGGGGGCCGGCGGGGGGAGCCGCAGGTCCAGGTCTTCGAGGGCCAGGCGGGTGACGTGCAGCCGGCGCAGCGTAAGCGCCGATGGCCGCCAGTCCAGCTCCAGCCGCCCGAGCGTCAGCTCCAGCCCCGCGCCGCGGTAATTCAGACCCTCCAGCCGCAGCCCCCCGAGCAGGGTGCCGCCCACGCGCTCCGCCGCCAGCTCCCCGGGAACCAGGGGCTGGGCAAACCGCCACAGCCAGCGGGTGCCCGGCTCGGTCCCCGCGATAATCCCCAGCGCCGCCAGCAGCAGGGCGAGCAGCAGCAGCAGGTTGGCCAGCCCGGCGGCGAGCAGTCGCTTCACAGGTCGGGCCCCATGTTGAAGTGGAGGCGCAGCGGCGTGCCGGGCTCGCTCACGGCCACTGCCAGGTCCACCCGGATGGGTCCCACCGGCGATTGCCAGCGCAGGCCCGCGCCCACGCCCTGCTTGAGCTCCCCGTCCCAGTCGTCGAGGGCGTTGCCCACGTCGTAGAAGGCCGCGGCGCTCCAGTTGCCGGTGATGCGGTGCTCGTACTCCACGCTCCCCACCAGGAGGAAGCGGCCGCCGATCACGTCGCCGGCGCTGTTTTCCGGGCCCAGCTCGTTGTAGCCGTAGCCGCGCACGCTCTGGTCGCCGCCGGCGAAGAAGCGCAGGCTGGCCGGCAAAGACTCCACGTCCTCCACCAGGGTGGCGCCCAGGTTGCCCCGCGCCAGCACCCGCCCCCCCGCGCCCAGGGGCTCGATGAACTTCGCATCCACCCGGCCCTGGAGGAAGCGGGCGTCGGAGCCGAGCGCCGGGTCGCTGCCCTTCACCTCCAGTCCGAGGCGGCGGCCGCGGCGCGGCCGCATGCGGTCGTCCGCGTCCACCCGGGTCCAACCCACCGCCGGATAGAGCAGGCGCGCATCCACCTCCTCCCCGGCCACCGTGGAGTATTCCTCGAGGAAGTTCAGGGAGAGGTCCCGCAGCCAGCCGCTCTCCAGGCTCTCCACCCGGCGGGCGCTCAGCAGCAGGCTGGTGGACTCGGCGGTGTCGGTGGACTCGTCGCGCAGGCTGGCCTGGAACAGGAGGCGGTCGCTCATGGGCTTCGCCAGGGGAATCTCGTAACCGGCGGTGAGGGCGTAGCGGATGGCCGAGAGCTCCAGCTGGGCGTTGGCGCGTTCGCCGTTGCGGCGGATGCGCCGGCTCTCCCAGCCGGCGCTCGCCCGCGGCCCGGTGTCGGTGCCGTAGCCCAGGCCGAAGCTGTACTTGTGGCGCTTGCGGTCCACCAGCTCGACCCGTACCGGCACCTCCAGCCCCTCGGCCTCCTCCGGCGGCGCGCTGATGTTCACCTCGGCGAAATAGTCGCTGTTGACCAGGGCCGTCTGCAGGGCGGTGATGCGGTCCACCAGGTAGGGATCGCCCGGCTCGATGGTCACGAACCGGCGCAGGAAGGACTCCTCCAGGGCCGAGTCGCCGAACCGGACCGCCCCGAAGCGGTAGCGGGGGCCGGTGTCGTAGTCCAGTATCACCTCGGCACTGTCCGCCCCCCGCACCACCCGCACCTCGCTGCGGGTGAAGCGGGCATCGAAGTAGCCCCGCGCCAGCGCCAGGTTCTGCAGGCTGCGCTTGGCCTCGGCGTAGCGGCCATGGTGGAGGACATCGCCCTCCTTGACCGGCAGGCGCCCGCGCAGTTCGCGGAAGGCCCGGTCCTCCGCCCCGGCGCCGCTGAGCGTGAGGGCGAAGCGTGTGACCCGCACCGGGGGGCCGGGATCGATGCGGAACTCCGCCACCCAGGCCTCGCCGTCACGGTTCAGCGCCGGCTCGATGCGGGGGCGGTAGTGGCCCAGGGCGGCCAGGGCCTGTTCAATCTCCGCGGGCGCCTGCCGGTAGAGCCGCCGCAGGTGGGCCTCGCTGTCCGGCGGGCTCTGGATCAGGCTCAGGTAGGCGCGCACGTTGTCGGCCAGCTCCCCCTCGATCCCTTCCAGGCGCACCTCCACCCGCGGCTGCGCCAGGGCCCCGAGGGACCACAGCAGCAGGACGGCCCAGGCCAGGGCGGCGGACAGGGCACGGACAGCTTGAGCATGATTCCGCATCATGGCGACGGCATCACTGTTTGGCGCAGTTCCCACGAGTCTGCCGGATTCAGCCACCCGGCGCGAACCGGGCGGCCCTTCACGCGGCCCCTTCCGGCATGTCCGCGACGGCCGGCGGGTGCGTCCGCTCCGGCCACTCCTTGATGTAGAGATCCTGCTGCGGGAAGGGAATCTCGATGCCGGCCTGCCTGAGGGCGTCCCAGATCGCGAACAGGATTTCGGATTTCACCTGGAACGGCGAATGGCGGCGCACGTCCACGAAGTAGTGCACCCGGAAATCCACCGAGGAGGCGCCGAAATCGATCAGGTAGACCCGCGGCTCGGGCTGGGCGACCACCGACGGGTGGGCGTTGACCGCCTCCAGCATCACCTTCTGGGCGAGGCGGGGATCGCTCCGGTAGTGCACCCCCACCTGGAACACCGTGCGCACGTAGTTGTCGCTGCGGGTCCAGTTGATGAAGGCCGTGCTGATGATGTCGGCGTTGGGGATGATGACGTCCTGGTTGTCCCAGGTGGTCACCGTCACCGAGCGCATGCCGATGCGGGTCACCTCCCCCTGGTTGCTGGAGATGGTGACCCAGTCGCTGGTGCGGATGGGACGCTCCACCAGCAGGATGATGCCGCTGATGAAGTTGTTGGCGATGTTCTGCAGGCCGAAACCGATACCGACACCGAGCGCGCCGGCGAAGATGGCGAGGCTGGTGAGGTCGATGCCCATGGTGTTGAGGGCGATGAGCACCCCGAGCAGCACCAGCGCGTACTGGGTGAAGACCGACAGGCTGTTGCGCACCCCCAGGTCGCTGATGCGCGCATAGAGCCAGCGGTAGGTGAACTGCCGCGCCCAGCGCCCGAGCCAGATCACCACCACCAGGGTCAGGGCCGTCCCCAGCAGCTGGCGCAGCGTCACCGAAATCTCGCCGATGCTGAACAGCGGCACATCCAGCCACTGTTTCAGCGTCACCACCACGGCCGACTCGGCCCCCCAGCCGTAGAGCCGGAACAGGACCGCCAGCGCCACCAGCGCCAGCACGACACGGGCCAGCTTCTGCAGGGGATCGATGACGCCCTGGGCCCACAGCAGGCCGTTGTGGGTGCGCTCCACCACCAGGCTCTTCAGGCTGTTGACCAGGTCGCGCATCACGCCCCGCACCACCAGCCAGACGAACAGCACCAGCAGCAGCCAGCCCAGGTGCGAGGCCACCGACCAGGCCAGGTTGATGAAACCCACCAGGCCCAGCACCGCCGCGGCCAGCATCGACAGCGGCACGGTGAAGCTGAGCAGGCTCAGCAGCTGGGCCCATTGCCGGCGCATGCGCTCGCGGACCGAATCCATCAGCACGGTGCGCAGGCGCAGCGATACGAAGATCAACGGGAGCAGGAACACCATGAACAGGCGGTCGAGCAGATCCCGCAGGGTGGTGGAGAAAAAGCCCAGGTGACCGAGCATCACCACCACGGCGAACAGCGCCGCCACCGCCGTGACCCCGCGCACCAGCCGGTGCATGCCGTGCTGCCGGCGCTCCACGGGCACCAGCTCCGAGACCAGCAGCCAGCGTGACAGCCCCACCAGCAGCACCGTGCCCAGCCACAGCGAGCCCAGCAGCAGGATGATCCCCTGCGCAGGCGGCGCCGCGCCGGTGATCCAGGCCAGCAGCAGCAGGGAGCCGCCCACCAGCAGCGCCAGGCGACTGCCGTGGAGCAGGGCCAGCCCCACCCGGATGAAGCGCAGGGTGAAGTTGTCCGTGGCCGCGATGGCCGCACCGTCCGGGGTGCCCATGCGCCACAGGGGCAGCAGCACGGCGAGCAATACCAGCTCCAGCAGGGCGAACAGCAGCCAGCGCCCGACATCCGCCTGGGCCAGGGCACCCCGGAGCTTCAGCACGGTGTCGAGCAGGGCACCGGCGATAACCCGGGGCAGGCCGGCCAGCTCGTTCGCCAGGTCACCCCAGGCGGCCAGATCGCCGGGCAGGCGATGGCGCACGGTCAGTCCCCGCTTGACGCTTTCGCGGTAGGCGGCATCGATGGCGTCGAAGCGGGCCTGGGCCTGCTCCAGCAGGGGTTCCAGTTGCTTTATCTGCGTGTCGAAACGCTTCGCCAGCTGATCCAGGAGCTGGCGCTCCCGCTCCACCTGCTTCTGGATCTCCGGACTCAGGGCCTGGCGCTTCTCGAGCACCTGGATCTGCTGCTGCAGCAACGACTGCTTGCGGCGCGCCAGGTCCAGCGCCGTGCGCAGCTCACCCAGGCGCGCCCCCAGGTCGATCCGCGCCGTGTCGAGCACCTCGCCCGACACGTCGAGATCAGGCAATGCCTGTTCCAGGTTGCCCACCAGGGTGCGCAGTCGTTCGCCCTTGAGCTGCAGCTGCAGCAGGTAGACGCCCTCCTCCACCTCCTGGATCTGTCCCTCCAGCAGCAGGCGCTCACCCTCCTTGCCTTCCGCTGGCAGCTGCCGCAGCTGCTCGCGCAGCCTGTTGGCGCGGGCCATCTGCTCTTCCTGGGCCTTGGCCAGGCGCTGTTCGAGGTCTTCGAGCGCCTGCTTGCGGCTGCGCTCCTGCTGACTGAGATAGCGCTCCTGGAGCAGCGAGTACCACTCCTCGGCCAGGGTCTGGCGCTGCCGGGCCAGGTCGGCGCGCTGATTGAGGTTGTCCAGCTGCTGGCGCTGCAGCGCCAGCTGGTTCTGCAGATCCTTGAGTGCCGCCTCGGCGGTGGCGATGGCCGCCTCCCGCTTCGCCGGCGACTGGTCGCCACCGCCCCCCGAGCGCAGCGACTTGAGCTGATCGTCCTGGCGCTGGATGCTGCCCTGCAGATCGCTGACGCGGCGCTCCGCCGCCACCGCATCCAGCCGCGCCGACTCCTGCTGCACCCGCGCTGACTCCAGGGCCAGACGGGCCTCGTCCACCATCGCCGCATCCACCAGGCGCTGGTCCTGGCCGCTGCGCAGGCGCTGGATTTCGCCGCGCCGGGCCTCGATCTCGGCCCGACTCGTATCGAGCGCCGCCGACTCGTCCTCCAATCCGCGCTGCCGCGTGGCCGTGCCGCTGTCCCCCACGGGAGCCGGCTGGGCCGGCAGGGGGGACTGCCAGAGTCCGGCCAGCAGCAGGAGCAGCACGCCGCCCAGCCGCGTGCGGCGGCGGCGATGCCTGTGTGACGCCTGGGAATCCATGCTCGGGTCTGCCCCTGTCCAGCCGGTTGAGCCGGAGACTATCCAGCGTGACTATCTAGAGTGACTATCTAGAATGTTAGTGTACTGTGCCCGCCGACGATTACGCGACCAGCTCAGGAGTCCCGCGCCATGAGCGAAGACGTGCAGCAAGCCGCCGTCCAGCCCCGCATCCGCCTCGGCGTCAGCAGCTGCCTGCTGGGCGAGGAGGTCCGCTTCGACGGCGGACACAAGCGTTCCGGGTTCATCAGCGACATTCTCGGGCGCTACTTCGAGCTGGTGCCCCTGTGCCCGGAAGTGGCCATCGGCATGGGCATCCCGCGCCCCCCCATCCGGCTCCAGGGCGACCCGGAGCGGCCCCGCGCCGTCGGGGTGCGGGACCGGTCCACGGACGTCACCGGCAAGCTGGAACAGTACGGACGCGACATGGGCCGGACCCATGACGACTTCAGCGGCTACCTGCTCAAGAGCAAATCGCCCAGTTGCGGCATGGAGCGGGTGAAGGTCTACGGCGAACCCGGGACCCCTCCCGCCGCCAGCGGCGTGGGCATCTACGTCCGCAGCTTCCGGCAGCAGCAGCCGTTGCTGCCGATGGAGGAGGAGGGCCGGCTCAACGACCCCGCGCTGCGGGAGAACTTCATCGAGCGCGTCTACGCCTACTACCGCTGGCAGCAGCTGCGCACCACCCGTATGACCCCGCGCAAGCTGGTGGAGTTCCACGCCGCCCACAAGCTCGTGCTCATGGCCCACGGCCAGGAGCACTACCGGGCGCTGGGCCGGATGGTGGCGGAGGCGGGCAAGGGACCCATCGGCGAGCTGGCCGACGCCTACATCGCCCGGTTCATGGCGGCACTGAAATTCCGCGCCACCCCCAGGCGCCACAGCAACGTGCTCATGCACCTCATGGGCTACCTGAAGAAGCACCTGGACCGGGAGGACAAGGCCGAACTGCTGGAGCTGATCGACCGCTACCGCACCGGCCGGCTCCCCCTCATCGTACCCATCACCCTGCTCAAGCACCACTTCCGCCGCCACCCCCACCCCTACGTGGCCGGCCAGGTCTACCTGGAGCCCTACCCCGAGGAGCTGCTGCTGCGGAACATGATTTGATGGTTTGAATAGACAGGATTGACAGGATTTTTTCTGTCGGTGGATGGTGCGGATGAGACGGAACATGCCCGGACATCGCAGCCAACCGCGGGCAATAGCCTGATCATTGAATATAAATCTGCGTAAATCTGCGTAATCTGCGTAATCTGCGTAATCTGCGGTTCACAGGTCTTTATCTCTTTTCATCCTGTGAATCCTGTAAATCCTGTCTATTTCAACAACAAATCTTCACGGCATGCCGACGCCGTGGGCGCGGAGCCATTCGCGGTCGAGTTCCCAGCGGGCGTCGGTGATGCCGGGGTGTTCGAGGACCAGGCGCCGGGCCAGCTGCTGGTGGGCGGCGAGCTTATGCTGGGCGGCCTGGAATTCCGGGGTGTCGGGACCGAGGCCGGCCACCTCGGGGTGGAGCAGGCCCAGGATCCGGGCCACCGGCACCTCCGGAGAACGGGGTGTGCCCATGACGGCCGTGTCGCCCTCCAGCCGCAGGACGCGGAAATGGTAGGGGTAGGCGGAGAGTTCGGGATTCGCCGCCAGCACGCGGTTCAGCTCCGCGCGGCGTGGATCCTGGTGGAGGCTCACGGCGACGACCCCGGCAAGCGCCGCCAGGAGCAACAGGGCGAAGATTCCGGTGGTCCTATCCATGCGCTGACTCCGGTCGGCAGTCCCAGGAGCCAGTCAGGTTAGACCCCTCCGGACGTCCCGGCATTGACCCATCGCAATCGCTGGCCGGGGCAGGTCTTGACCTCGCGCCATACCGGAGCGATATTGTCAACTACTACCCGGCAATCACCGCCCGCCCCGGAATGACCACGCCCCGCCGCCAGCATCGACTCCCGCGAATACTGCTGCTGTTTCTGGCGGTGGCGGTGGCGGTGATGTTGCCCGCGGTCGGTACCGCCGGCGCAGGCGTCCCGGCCATGTCCCACGCCGATTGTCCACTGACCGGCCCGGACTGCCCGGACTCAGCGCCCCATGGCTCCGAATCCCGGCATTGCGGCGGCTGCCTCCCGGCCACCGCCGCGGCGCTTTCCGATCCGCGCCTCCCGATCAGTCCCCGCACCGGCTGCGCGGCACCGCCCTTCAACGACGACGGCCCGTTGCGGCCCGGCCACCGCCAGCCGCAGCTCCGGCCACCCCGCGCCTGAACCCCTGCCCCGCCGCGCGCCCACCCCCACCGGGGGTGGCACCCCATGCCGCAACGAGGTTCAGACCCATGCACAGACTCACGCTCATCGCCTGCGCCGCTCTCCTGCTGGGCGGCTGCGACTCCAGTGACCAGGCCAGCGCCGACGGCGGCACCGCCCTGGCTTCCACCCAGGCACCGGCGGGCCCCGCCGCTCCCGCACCGCGCTGGTACAGCGCCGCCCAGGTGCGGCAGGGAATGGCGATCTATGGCCGGCACTGCGCCGAGTGCCACGGCCCGGCCGCCCAGGGCGCATCCGACTGGCGCCAGCCGGGCCCGGACGGCAGGTATCCCGCCCCGCCGCTGAACGGCAGCGGGCACGCCTGGCACCACCCGCTGGGCATGCTCCGCTACGTGATCCGCAACGGCAGTCCCGGCGGCCAGGGCAACATGCCGGCCTGGGGCGGGAAACTGGATGAGGAGGAGATACTGGCGGTCATCGCCTGGTTCCAGTCCCGCTGGCCCGAACAGGCCTACGCCAACTGGAGCCAAATCGACGCCCGGGCGCGATCGCGCCGGGCGGAAGGGGATCAGGGCGGCCGGTAGGGCCGGATTTATCCGGCCGGCAGAGATCGGAGCGGGGGGAGCGTGCAGATGAATCTGCACCTACAGCCCGCCACTGTGCCCTCAGCGCACCCCCTGCTCCTGCAGGTAGGGAACGTACTTCTTGTCGGTGCCGTTGATGTGCTGCAGCAGCCACAGCCTGAGGTAATCGGCCACCTCCGCCAGGGCGTCGCGGCCGCGCTCCTCGTAGCGGCGCACGAAGGTGTCCACCTGGTTGATCATCTGGTCGTGCTGGGCCTTGTGCCCCACCAGGTCGGGGTAGCCGTGCTGCTCCATCAGCTTCTCCTCGCGCTGGAAGTGGTAGCGGGTGTAGTCCACCAGTTCCTCCAGGGCCTGGCGCTCGAACTCCTCGCCGGTCCGGAAGCGCACCGCCGCCTGGAGATTGTTGATGAGGTTGAGCAGCCGCTTGTGCTCCAGGTCGATGACCTCGATCCCCACGGCATACTCCTCCTTCCAGGCGAGGAAACCGCCCTCCCCCTCGCCGCGGCGCGACAGGTAGACGCCGCCCGCCAGGGCCAGGAGCACCAGCCACGGCAGCGGGCTGCCCGCGCCGGGGCCCAGGAAGGCCAGCAGGGCCGCAACGGCCAGGACCACCAGGAGCGCCGCCGGGAGATATCGGTCGAACAGCTTTTTCATCGGCAATCGTCTTCCAGAGAGTGAACGGGCACGTGCGGTGGATTTTAACACCCGGAACGGGATGGTCATTGGCGGCTGGCAATTCAGTCACCAGTCACCAGTCAGGAATAATCCTGTCAATCCTGTCTAGTCGGTTTTTCATGCGGCTCCGTGTAGAACACCGCCAGCCACACCGTTTCCCGCTCCGGGTCGGTCCACTCCACCCGGTGGCGGCAGCGGGCGGGCAGGTGGATCCAGTCGCCGGGGCCCAGCTCGCGGGGCCGTGCCTCCCCCGCCACCCGCAGGCGGGCACGGCCCTCCACCACCAGTACCCACTCCGCCTCGTCCTGGTCGTACCAGAACCCCGCGGGGCTGACATGGCCGCGGGAGACGATGCGCTCGATACGCAGGCCCGGCCGTTCCAGGAGCGGGTCGCAACACTCCCCCGTCCCGGGTCCCGGCAGGGGAAACAGCCCTCCGGTTGTCGGGTAGCGCTCACTCATCGCCGGCAGGATCCGGCTCCGTTTCCAGGTCCACCTCACAGGCCTGTTCAGCGCCCGGCTGGCAGGCGGAGACCAGTTCGCGGAGCTCCTGCACCGCCACGGTGAGCATCTCGTAGCTCACCCTGGTGGCCACCTTCAGCTCGCCGAGCACCTGCTCCCAGCGACCGAGGTAAGGCTCGCAGCACTGTTTCCAGGCGCGCAGGCGGGCGGCCGTGGACTCCTCCTCCGGGGCCAGCGCGAGGGTGGCCATGGTGAGCGCGGCCTGCTGCTCAAGCAGCTCGTCGCGCAGGGCGGTCCGCGCGCGGGCCTGCCAGTAGTTCTGCTGGGGCAGCGCGGCGATATGCTGGCGCAGCCACCAGGTCTCCAGCGCGTCGCCGAGATGGAAATAGAGGTGGGCGACGCTCTTCACGTCCACGCCGTTCTCGCCGGCCACCTCCACGATATCCAGGGCGGAGGGCAGCTGCCCGAGTCCCGCCACCTGCCCGGCGAGCGCCGCCGGAACCCCTTTCTTGGCCAGGGCCTTGGCCTGCCTGCGCAGCCCCTGGCGCTCCTCGGCCACCAGCAGCCGGGGCAGATCGGCGGCAATCTCCGCCACCCGCGGCCGGAACCGCGCCAGGGTTCCGGCCACGTCCGGACAGGCGCGGTAGCGGCGCAGGAACCACAGCGCCGCACGCTCCACCAGCCAGGCGGCATTGCGCAGCATGTCCAGCTGCAGTTCCGCCGGCACCCGGTTGTCCAGCGCCTCGATGGCCTCCCACAGGGCCTCCGCCCCGTAGACCTCGCAGCCCCAGACGAAGGCCCGGGCCAGGTTGGCCGCCCCGGCGCCCGTCGCCTCTTCCAGGCGGTGGGCATAGAGGGGTCCCATGCGGTTGACCAGCTGGTTGGTGATCTGTCCGGCGATGATCTCGCGCCGCAGCCGGTGCTCGCCCATCCGCGCCTGGAACCGCTCGCGCAACGGCGTGGGGAAGTAGCGTTCCAGCAGCACCGCCACACCCGGGTCGTCGGGCAGATCGGATTCGAGCAGCTGGCCGTAGAGGTGGATCTTGCTGTAGGCGAACAGCACCGCCAGCTCGGGACGGGTCAGCCCCTGGTCGTCGGCCTGGCGTTCGGTGAGCTCCTCGTCGCCGGGCAGCCCTTCCAGCGCCCGGTCCAGCACCCCGCCCTTCTCCAGGGCGTGCAGGTAGCGGCTGTGCTGGGTCAGCAGCTGCGGGGCCTGGAACGCCATCAGGCTCAAGGTCTGGCTCTGGGCGTAGTTGTCCCGCACCACCTGCGCCGCCACCTCGTCGGTCATCTCCGCCAGCAGCTGGTTGCGCTGCTTCCCGGTGAGATCACCGCTGTCCACCACCGCGTTGAGGAGGATCTTGATGTTCACCTCGCGGTCGGAGCAGTCCACGCCACCGGAGTTGTCGATGAAATCGGTGTTCATGCGCCCGCCCGCGGCGGCGTACTCCACCCGTCCGAGCTGGGTGAAGCCGAGGTTGCCCCCCTCGCCCACCACCCGGCAGCGCAGATCGCGGCCATCCACCCGCACCCCGTCGTTGGTCCGGTCGCCGACGTCGGCGTTCCGCTCCCGGGCCGCCTTGACGTAGGTGCCGATGCCGCCGTTCCAGAGCAGATCCACCGGGGCGGTGAGGATGAGGCGGATGAGCTCGTTGGGGGTGAGGTGCTCGGCGCTCACACCCAGCCACTCGCGTACCTCCGGCGACAGGGCGATGGACTTCTGGGTGCGCAGGTGGATGCCGCCCCCGCGGGAGAGCAGGGTGCGATCGTAGTCGGCCCAGCTGGAGCGGGGCAGCGCGAAGAGCCGCTGCCGCTCGCGGAAGCCGGCCTCCGGGTCGGGGTTGGGATCGAGGAAGATGTGCAGGTGGTTGAAGGCGGCCACCAGGCGGATGTGGGGCGAGAGCAGCATGCCGTTGCCGAACACGTCGCCGGACATGTCGCCGATGCCCACCACGGTGAAGGGGCTGGTCTGGATGTCCCGGCCCAGCTCGCGGAAGTGGCGCTTCACCGACTCCCAGGCGCCGCGGGCGGTGATGCCGATCTTCTTGTGGTCGTAGCCGGCGGAGCCGCCGGAGGCGAAGGCGTCCCCGAGCCAGAAGCCGTACTCCCGGGCGATGGCGTTGGCGGTGTCGGAGAAGGTGGCGGTGCCCTTGTCCGCCGCCACCACCAGGTAGGGGTCGTCGTCGTCGTGCCGCACCACCCCCTCGGGCGGCACCAGCCGGCCCTGGACCAGGTTGTCGGTCAGGTCCAGCAGGCCGCGCACGAAGGTCTGGTAGCTGGCGACCACCTCGCCCTGCAGCGCCTCGCGGTCGCCGTCGGCGGGCAGGCGCTTGCAGACGAAGCCGCCCTTCGCCCCCACCGGGACGATGACCGCGTTCTTCACCATTTGCGCCTTCATCAGGCCGAGCACCTCGGTGCGGTAGTCCTCGCGGCGGTCCGACCAGCGCAGTCCGCCGCGGGCCACCTTGCCCCCGCGCAGGTGCACCCCCTCCACCCGGGGCGAGTAGACGAAGATTTCGTACATCGGCCGCGGCAGGGGCAGGTCCGGAATGCGGGCCGGATCGAGCTTGATGGCCAGGTAGGGCTTGGGCGCCCCATCGGGCCCGCGCTGGTACCAGTTGGTGCGCAGGGTGGCCCGGATCACCGCCAGGAAGCGGCGCAGGATGCGGTCCTCGTCGAGGTTGGCCACCGCGTCCAGGGTCTCGGCCAGCATCTTCTCCAGGCGCGCGGCACGGGCCTCGGCATGGACCTTCTCCTGGGGCTTGGCCCGGGCCTGGAACAGGCGCACCAGCATGCGGGCGATTTCCGGATTGTTGGCGAGCGTCTGCTCCATGTAGGACTGGCTGAAGGGAATGCCGGTCTGCAGCAGGTAGCGGCAGTAGGCCCGCAGCAGGGCCACCTCGCGCCCGGACAGGCGCGCCTCGAGCACCAGCCGGTTGAAGCCGTCGTTCTCCAGGTCGCCGCGCCAGATGCCGGCGAAGGCCTCCTGGAAGATGGTGCGGACCACCTCCGGGTCCGGTTCGGGGCCGCGGGCGAACACCATCAGGAAATCGTGGATCCAGACCGGGTCGGCCCCGGCCGGGCGCACCTCGAAGGGTTGCTCTCCCACCACCCGCAGGCCCATGTTCTCCAGCACCGGCAAGGCGTCGGAGAGCGGGATGGGGGCACCGCGGGCGAAGAGCTTGAAGTGCAGGTTCCCGCCGGTCTCCTCCAGCGGCCGGTAGAGGCTCAGGCCGGGTCCGTCCGCCGGCAGGCGGGTGATGTGCTCCACGTCATAGACCGCGGTCCAGGCCGGGTGGATCTCGCGGTAGCCGGCTGGAAAGGCGTGCTGGTAGCTGGAGAGCAGGCGGTTGCCCCGCTCCTCGCCGAAGTGTTCCATCAGCGCCTGCTGGAAATCGTCGGCCCAGCTGCGGGCCGACTCCTGCAGACGCTGCTCGATCTCGCGCACCTCGTAGGCCGGCTCGCTCCCCACCGGCGTGTGGATGGTGAAGTGGATGCGCGCCAGGACCGATTCCGAGAACCGGGTGTTGAACTCGGCCCGGGTCCCGCCGAAGGCCTCCTGCAGGATGCCCTGCATCTTGATGCGCAGGGCGGTGTCATAGCGATCGCGGGGCACGAACACCAGGCAGGAGAAGAAGCGGCCGAAGGGATCGCGGCGGACGAACAGGCGGATGCGGCGCCGCTCCTGCAGGTGCAGGATGCCCAGCGTGATGTCGAACAGCTCATCCTCGCCGGCCTGGAACAGCTCGTCGCGGGGAAAGTTGTCGATGATGTTGAGCAGGGCCTTGGCGGCGTAGCTGGAGGCGGCCAGCCCCGAACGCACCATCACCCGCGCCACCTTGCGCCGGACCAGGGGGATGGCGGAGGGCGAGAGGTTGTAGGCCGCGGAGGTATAGAGGCCGAGAAAGCGGTGTTCGCCGACCACCTCGCCATTGCTGTCGAACTCCTTGACCCCCACGTAGTCCAGCGGCACCGGGCGGTGCACCGTCGATTGGGCGGAGGCCTTGTTCACCACCAGCAGCTCGGCCTCGTGGGCACGGCGGCGCAGCGGTTCGGGCAGGGCGGAGAAGCTTGCCGAGACCTCGTGCTCCTCGCGCCGGCGCAGCACGCCCAGCCCGGTTCCGGGCAGCGCCCGCAGCATGTCCTCCCCCCGCTCCTCCAGCAGGCGGTAGTGCCGATAGCCGATGAAGGTGAAGTGCCCGTCCAGCAACCAGTTCAGGAAGGCCCGATCCTCGTTGAGATCGGCCGGGTTGAGCGGCGGCGGGGTGCGGTCGAGCCCCTCGATCACCGCCTCCAGCCGCTCACGCATCCGGCTCCAGTCATCCACGGTGATGCGCACGTCGGCCAGTACCTGCTCCAGGGTCTGGTGCAGCCGTGCCAGCTCGGCCGGATCGGTCTGCCGGTCCACCTGCAGGTGCATCAGCGACTCCTGGATCCCCCGCTCCGCGGGGGCCCCCGGCGGCACGACGACACCGAGCCGCCCCCGGGCATCCCGCTCCACCCGCAGCACGGGATGAATCAGCAGGTGCAGCGTCAGCCCCAGCCGGTTGACCGCCATGCGCACCGAGTCCACCAGGAACGGCATGTCATCGGTGACGATCTCCACGACCGTGTGAATCGACTGCCAGCCGTGCTGCTCGTGGCTGGGGTTGTAGACATGGATCCGGGCATCGCCGGGCGTGCGCAGATGAAGGAAATTCCAGTGGGCCAGGACGATGCCGTAGAGCGACTCGGGCGAGTGCTCCAGCAGATCCTCCGGCGCGGCACGGAGGTAGTACTGCTCGATGAACGATTCCAGGGCCGCCAGGCGGGCCCCGGAAACCTTGGCCTGGGCCAGGGCGATCACCTTCCGGATGAGATCAGCCTTGAGCTGTTCCGGCTTTCTCGACATTCACCTCTCCCGCCGGGGTGTCCGGCTGCCGCCGCGGCCGCCCGGTGAACCGGCGTCTCCTACTCTTCCCCGCCGCCGGCCTTCTTTCCGCCCTGCTGGCCCATGCCCGCGGAGAAGGCGTCCCAGAAGCTCTTCTGCAGCGCTTCCATGGACTGCAGGTGGGGCGGCAGGAAGGGCTTCATCAGGGTCGCCGGGTCGAACCCCTCCATGCCGGAGAGCATCCGCTCCCGGATCTGGTCCATGAGCTCCCGCTGCAGGGGCTCCACGTCGGGCAGACCGAAGAACGTGCGCAACTCCTGGGGGGTGGCTTCCAGGTCGATCTTTATCTTCATCGCGGACTCCATCTCCTGTGGGGGCGTTACCGCAAGTGTAGCGCTACTTCGGCGCGCGGATGGCGGATGACCGCTGCGGCGGGCGCCGCGGCACCCATCCCCGCACGCACTCACGCACTCACGCA